>B570J29032_109959406_pt1 | contig 24654 bp, 24 predicted proteins | sample LakMenEpi16Nov12_FD_29032 | JGI IMG/M metagenome (IMG submission 29032) | reverse complement strand
GCCTTTCTTAGCGGAAGGCTCTCTTAGGCCTAGGCTTGGAAGTTATGAGCCACAGTGTTCGACGAGTACTCGGAGTAGATCCTGGGCTCACTCGCTGCGGAATTGGTGTAGTACAAGGTGCTATCGGCAAAGAACTTTCGTTGCTTGGTGTTGGCGTCATTCTCACACCGGCAGATGCGCCCCTTGAAAAACGTCTCTTGCAACTAGAGAGAGAGCTTGAAGAGTGGATCGAACTCCATAAACCAGATGTTGTTGCAGTGGAACGTGTTTTTTCACAACATAACGTGCGTACGGTGATGGGTACTGGTCAAGCTGCAGGTGTTGCACTTCTAGTGGCTGCTCGAAGAAATATTCCGGTGATGATGCATACGCCATCTGAAGTGAAGGCAGCAGTCACTGGTTCTGGTCGTGCAAATAAAGCACAGGTGGCAGAGATGGTAAAGCGCCTGCTCAATCTTGAAGTGATTCCAAAACCAGTCGACAGTACTGATGCACTAGCTCTAGCTATTTGCCATATCTGGCGAGGCGGCGGTAACTTGCGGATTGAAGAAGCGTTAGCAAAAGAGAAGACACGTCTCTCAAAATTGGTGAAGAAATGATTTCAACTATCACCGGAGTCGTTCGGTTCATAGGCTTAGACAAGGCCGTTATTGAAGTTGGCGGTGTAGGGCTTTCGGTTTCAATCACTGGTCCCACCAGTACATCACTGAATTTAGGAGCGCAAGCACATCTCTTTACCTCTCTTGTTGTCCGAGAAGATTCACTTACACTCTTTGGTTTTCTGGATGAAGAGAGTCGCACTACCTTTGAACTTGTTCAAACAGTTTCGGGGATTGGTCCCAAGGTGGCGTTAGCAATCTTAGGAGCCCATACGCCAGATTCTTTGGCTCGCGCAATTGCGCAGGAAGATATTAAATCGATTGAGAAGGTCCCTGGTATCGGAAAGAAAGGTGCGCAGCGCCTTGTTCTAGAACTTAAGGGAAAGATCACTGATTTTGGAGGAAGTACACGAGTGCAATCGCACCAACCGGTATGGCGCGAACAACTTACCTCGGCTCTTATTTCATTAGGTTTTACAGCAAAAGACTCGGATGCATCTATTAATGAAATGATGTCATCACTCTCTGAAGATGGGGTGGATGCATCTTCACTAGAGCTTTCGGAACTCTTGAAGAAGACCCTGCAGACAGGGCGGCGGTCTTAAATGAGTGAGGATCGCTTAGTAGATTCGCAATCGCACTCCGAAGAGAGCTCTGTCGAACACGCTCTTCGCCCAAAAACGCTCAAAGATTTTATCGGGCAGCATCGCGTGCGCGAACAGATTGATGTTCTGCTCAGCGCTGCGAGAAAGCGCGGATCGGCTGCAGATCATATTTTGCTCTCTGGGCCACCGGGTCTTGGCAAAACAACGTTAGCCATGATTTTGGCAAGTGAAATGAATACACCGATTCGAATAACGAGCGGTCCAGCAATTACACATGCGGGGGATTTGGCGGCAATTCTTTCTTCGTTGGTCGAAGGTGAAATTCTCTTTCTCGATGAAATTCATCGCCTGCCGCGACCAGCTGAAGAGCTACTGTATTTGGCGATGGAGGATTTCCGAGTTGATATCGTCGTAGGTAAAGGTCCTGGTGCAACTGCGATTCCACTTCAACTTCCACATTTCACACTTGTGGGCGCGACGACTCGAGCAGGATTACTTCCATCTCCATTGCGCGATCGCTTTGGTTTTACCGCGCATCTAGATTTTTATGAGGCATCAGAGCTTGAAGAAGTTGTGACCCGAAGTTCTGCGCTGTTGAATTTGGATATCGATAAGAAGGCCATCGCTGAAATAGCGGGGCGTTCCCGCGGAACACCACGTATTGCAAATCGTCTGCTTCGCCGAGTGCGAGATTTCGCTCAAGTACGTGGATCAAATGCACTGACACACGGTGATGCAATGAAGGCCCTTGAAATGTATGAAGTGGATGAAAAGGGACTTGACCGACTAGATCGATCAGTACTGCTTGCTCTCATCGAAAGATTCGGCGGTGGACCCGTGGGACTTTCAACACTTGCCATTGCAGTGGGAGAAGAGACTGAAACAGTTGAAGCAGTGGCCGAGCCATTCTTAGTCCGCAATGGATTTATGGCACGCACTCCACGAGGCAGAATCGCAACATCGTTGGGATGGGAACATGTGGGACGAACACCACCCGCTGGGATTGCCTCCCTTTTCGACACGCCAGCGCCTGACGCCTAGACTCTGCTCTTATGTCCACACCTACTAAAACAGTGAAGACCTCTAGCCGACCAGTTCGCGCCTTAGCAATTTTGGCAGTGATCATCGTTGGGCTTCTCGGAACCGCTCTTATTCAGGGTGCGACCTCAGTCAAGCTTGGTCTCGATTTACGTGGCGGTACAAGCGTCACTCTGCAACCACGTGCATCCAATGATTCAAACAAGATTACTTCCGAGTCAATTGATCAGGCAGTCTCGATTATTCGTCAACGTGTGAACTCACTCGGTGTTGCTGAATCTGAAGTAACTGCGCAAGGAAGCGGAACTAATCGTCAGATTGTAATTTCTGTTCCAGGAGATTCTGGACGTCGCGTCGTTGATCTAGTTGGACAAACAGCAGAACTTCGATTCCGCCAGGTACTTGCAGAATCTGCGGCGTTGGGTGGAACTACATCAGATACTGCGACTCCGGCAGCAGGAATTTCTCCGGAGCTCAATGCAAAGTTTGCGGCGCTCGATTGTTCAAATCCTGCAAGCCTGCAAGGCACAGGAGCCGATTCACCAACTGACACCATTGTTGCGTGTGCGCAAAAAGGCACAAGTAAATACATACTTGCTCCTGCAGAAGTTTTAGGTCGCCAGGTTTCAAAGGCATCAGCAGGACTGGATTCGCAAGGAGCAAGCGCCTGGTATGTAACTCTTACTTTCAATGGTGAAGGAACCAAAGCTTTTGGAGCCCTTACCTCACGCGTAACGTCTTTGCCATCGCCTGCCAATCAGGTCGCTATCGTTCTTGACGGCCTCGTTGTTTCGGCTCCAGTTATTAACGAAGCAATTCCTTCGGGCAACGCGCAAATCACTGGTTCCTTCTCTCAACTAGAGGCACAGGATTTAGCAAACGTTCTTAAGTACGGTGCGCTACCGCTTGCATTTGATCGCGGCGAAGTACAACAAGTTTCTCCAACTTTGGGATCAGAACAGTTACGTGCTGGTTTACTTGCTGGAGTCCTTGGTCTCTTCTTGGTGGTCGTCTTCTCTGTGATCTATTACCGAGCACTTGGATTTGTAACAGTTGGTTCACTCTTAATCGCTGCAGCCCTTGTCTACTTACTCTTCTTGGTTCTAGGTGAGGCGATTGGATTTACGCTCACCCTTGCAGGAATTGCCGGTGCGATTGTTGCAATCGGTATTACTGCAGATTCATTTATTGTCTTTTTCGAACGTGTGCGAGATGAAGCACGTGAAGGTCGTTCTTTACGTTCTGCAGTGGAAAGTGGTTGGGCACGTGCACGTCATACAATTATTGTCGCGGACATGATCTCCATTTTGGCGGCAGTACTTCTCTACTTCTTTGCCGTCGGTGGAGTTCGAGGATTCGCATTTACCTTGGGATTGACCACTTTGGTCGACCTCTTGGTCGTATTCCTCTTTAGCAAGCCAATTGTCACAATTATTGCTCGCATAAATTTCTTTGCTTCGGGTCATCCGCTCTCAGGCTTCTCCGATAAGAGCATCGGCTTAAAGAGTGCATCAACAGCGACATCAACAGTGGAGGCATAAGTCAATGGCTAAGTTTTCAGGTCTCGGTGGTCGTCTCTACTCAGGTGAGACTTCATTTAATATCGTAGAAAATCGTAAACGTTGGTACTCAATCTCTGCGATTTTTCTACTTATCTCATTAGGCGCTCTTGTTTTGCAAGGTTTACACCTTGGCCTTGAGTTCAAGGGTGGTGCTTCATATACCCTCAATAAAGCAAGCGTTACTGTTGAACAGGCACGTGCTTCAGTTGAAAATATCGGAATTCCAGGCGAAGTAATCGTTCAGAAGATTGGTGATAGCAAAGTACGCATCCAAACAGGTGCCGTTACTTCAGCGCAGTCACAAGCAATTGAAACTGCTCTTACTTCAACTTTCGATGTAACTGCAGAGTCCATCGATACCCAATTAGTTGGACCATCTTGGGGTAAAGAGATAACTAAGAAGGCTCTCTATGGTCTCTTCGCATTCTTAATCGCAGTGATGCTCTTTCTCGCAATGGCATTTGAACCCAAGATGGCGATTGCAGCAATCGTTGCAGTGGTTCATGACGTATTCATTACAGTGGGAATTTACGCGGTGGTTGGTTTTGACGTTACGCCAGCTACCGTCATTGGCTTCTTAACCATTCTTGGATATTCGCTCTACGACACAGTTGTGGTCTTCGATAAGGTTCGCGAGAATACAAAATCGGTTGCTGCGAATTCAAAGCAGACATATTCTCAAGCAGCTAATCTTGCAGTCAATCAGACTCTTGTGCGTTCTGCGAACACCTCGATTATTGCCCTTCTTCCAGTGGGCGCAATTCTCTTCGTTGGAGCTGGCTTACTTGGTGCGGGTACTCTGAAGGATCTTTCACTAGCGCTCTTTATCGGTCTTGCAGTGGGTACGTACTCTTCAATCTTTATTGCTCCACCATTCCTTGCGCAACTTCGCGAAAAAGAACCTGCAATGCAAGCACTCGCAAAGAGAGTTGCTGCACGTGGGGGAACCGCACCTGTCGCCGATGTAAAGGTCGCTACTCCATCCAATGGAAGTGGACCAAGAAATCAACCAAAGCGTAAGGGTCGCAAATAACTTTTAGGTTGCTATGAGTACTGACTCCCTGCTGGCGCCGTTGGTCGATGAGCTAAAAGAACATCATCCGACAGCTCACACTGCAGAGATTGAAAGAGCATTTGAAATTGCTCGCACAGCCCATCAAGGACAACTGAGAAAATCTGGCGAAGAGTACATAACTCACCCAGTTGCCGTTTCACAAATTTTGGCTGAGCTGGGGCTTAATGAGACAACGATTATTGCCTCGCTCTTACATGACACGGTTGAAGACACTCCTTACTCACTAGTCCAACTTCGAATTGATTTTGGTGACGAGATAGCAAATCTTGTTGACGGGGTAACTAAGTTAGACAAGCTCACATATGGGCCTACGGCAGAGGCAGAGACTGTTCGCAAGATGGTTATTGCGATGTCTCGTGACATTCGAGTACTTGTCATAAAGCTAGCTGACAGATTGCACAATGCGCGTACGTGGAATTTCGTTTCTTCAGAGAGTGCGCTACGAAAAGCCCGAGAAACATTAGATATTTACGCGCCTCTTGCGCATCGACTGGGGATGAATGCAATTAAGTGGGAGCTAGAAGATCTCTCCTTTGCCGTTCTTGAGCCTAAGAAATTTGAGGAAATTTCCCGACTCGTAGCCGAACGTTCTCCTTCTCGTGATGCCCTCACGGCCGAAGTCATTACCGATGTTGAGGCAGATTTGCTCAAAGACAATATCTCAGCGACTGTCACAGGACGTAAGAAGCATTTCTTCAGTGTCTATCAAAAAATGGTTGTCAGAGGCAGAGAGTTCAACGACATTTACGATTTAGTAGGTATCAGAGTTCTCGTAAACGACGTAAAAGATTGTTACGCCGTTCTGGGATCTATCCACGCACGCTGGAGTCCAGTTCCTGGTCGATTTAAAGATTACATCGCAATGCCTAAATTCAATCTTTATCAATCGCTGCACACAACAGTAATTGGCCCTACTGGTAAAGCGATTGAAATACAGATTCGAACATATGAGATGCATTCACGTGCTGAGTTCGGTATTGCCGCGCATTGGAAATACAAGCAAGGGGGAGACCCTGAAGCGAATTCACCTGAGATGCTCTGGTTGCGTCAACTGCACGAATGGCAGAAAGAGACTGAAGATCCATCAGAATTTCTTGAAGCTTTAAGATTTGATCTCGGCAGTCCCGAGGTCTTTGTTTTCACACCTAAAGGTTCAGTAGTGGCCTTACCTGGTGGTTCGACACCAGTGGATTTTGCCTTCTCCGTGCATACAGATGTTGGTCTTCGCTGCGCAGGAGCAAAAGTAAATGGTCGTCTTGTTCCGCTTGAATCAAAACTCAATAACGGCGATGTCATTGAAATTGTGACAAATAAGAGTGAACATGCTGGTCCAAGTCGAGATTGGCTTAACTTTGTAAAGAGCCCACGTGCTCGTTCAAAGATTAAGGCGTGGTTCAGCAAGGAACGTCGTGAAGAAGCTATCGATGCGGGACGCGAATCTATTGCTCGACAGATGCGCAAAGCAGGTCTTCCGCTGCAGAAGATTTTTGCTGGGCAATCACTTCTTGAGCTTGCCCACGATATGCATTACTCCGACATTGATGCTCTATACAACGCAGTGGGCGACGGGCATGTTTCTGCCTCATCAATTATTGAGAAACTTGTCGCCAGCATGGGCGGGGAAGACTCGCATCCCGAAGCGACGATCGAACATATTCCTACAGGCACGCAAGCAACAAAAAGAACTTCCAGTGCGATAGAAGTTGAGGGAGTAGATGACGTACTGGTTAAGTTAGCACGATGCTGCACACCAGTTCCGGGCGATTCAATAATGGGTTTCATTACGAAAGGTTCGGGAATTTCCGTACATCGCGAGGATTGCATCAACGCATCAGATTTGCGCAACAACCAGAACGAGAGAGTAGTTGGCGTAAAGTGGCTTGCGGGAGCAGCAAGTATCTTCCTTGTAAATATTCAGGTAGAGGCACTTGATCGCGCACGTTTACTTGCGGATGTTACTCGCACTCTCTCAGAGCAGCATGTAAATATTCTCAGCGCTGCGGTAAATACATCAAAAGATAGGGTTGCGATATCACGCTTCACATTTGAAATGGCAGATGCAAAGCATTTGGATTCCGTGCTTGCAGCAGTGCGTTCTGTTGAAGGCGTATACGACGTTTATAGAACGTAGAAGCGGTTAGGTTAGTTAAATTCTGCGAGATGCTTTTCTGCTTCGGCGAGCCACACTTTGCGAGCTTCGGCTGATTCGAGAGCTTCTTTAGCCTTCTTATCGTTGCCCGCACTCTGAGCTTTAGCTGCGATCTTTGAATAATTTTCAACAGATTCAGTCAACTGCGCAACAACTTCCGCTGCGCGAGCCTTAGCAGCGGGATCTGTCTTACGCCAGACTTCTGCTTCTGCTGCTTTAAGTTCAGCCTCAACTTTTTCCACGCGAGCATCAAAGCTAGCCCGCTTGTCACGATGAGTGATACCAATCTTTTCCCATGAACGCATGAGTTCGCGGAATGAATTCTTAGCTGCTTTCAGATCAGTAAATGGAACGAGAGCCTCTATTTGGACAATGAGTTCTTCTCGCTTAGCCAAATTAGCGGTCATGGAAACTTCGCGCTTTTCGAGGTCTGCATTTTTAGCTGCAAAGAATTGATCTTGTGCCGCTTTAAAGCGAGCCCAGTTTTTGGCATCGTCATTTTTCTTACCGCGACCTGCAGCTTTCCATGAATCCATGAGGACCTTGAATCGACGAGCCGTTGCAACCCAGTCAGTTGAAGTAGCCAATTTTTCGGCTTCATCAATGATTGCTGTCTTAGCCTCAGTAACTTTGCTTGTAGTCGCTTCAAGTTGGGCGAAGTGAGTGCGACGTCGCTTATCGAATTTGTTGCGTGATGCCGAGAAACGCTTCCAGAAATCTGCATCTGCCTTCTTATCTAGGCGAGGCGCAGCCTTCCATTCGTCCAAGAGAGATTTAAGGCGATCGCCAGTAACTTTCCAGTTTTCGGAGAGAGCGAGAGATTCTGCTTCAGCGACAATCTTCTCCTTCTCAACAAGTATCTGCTCGCGACGTGCTGCCTTGACTGCAGTCTCTGCTGCTTTCTTCGCTTCATACGCTTCGCGGTGGCCTTCAATAAGTGGCTCGATCTGCTCTACTGATTGCGCGAGTGCATCTAGGTCGCCAACACCGTTGAGTTCGCGAACCTGCTGACGAAGCTTCTTAACAGCCTCATATGCATCTTGCGGCACCATGGCGCCGCTAGTGATTCGTGCAGCAGTAAGTGCAACTTCAGATGCTAACGCCTCAAATTTTCTTACGAAGTATGCGAGAGCTTCTTCTGCGCTCTTACCTGGGTATGAACCGACAGGTTTTTCGCCTTCACTTGTGCGCACAAAAACTGTGCCGTCTTCGCCTACGCGACCAAATTGAGAGGGATCTCCGATAAGAGCAGAAGCCGCACTTGGTGTGGAGTGGGTATGAGCCAAAGTTGTTGGATTGATATCGGTCATGAGTATTCCCTTTCAGCGCGTCGGCCGTGGCCTTCGTTGATAACAGCGATTGTTTAAGAGGTCAAAGGTACCCTGTGCACTCGGTTCAAGTAAATCCACGCGAGGAATGGGGGCACGCCATGCTTGTGCTTTCGCATCCTGCGCCTATGTTTGCGACGAATTGCTGGGTTATTGCTCCGGGTGAAGGAAGCGAGTGCATCATTGTTGATCCCGGAATGCCAGATATCTCGGCTGATGTTCAATCTCTCGTCAGCCAATATCGACTCAAACCTGTTGCATCCTTTCTGACACACGCGCACCTTGATCACACCTTTTCAATAAAACCTTTAGCTGATGGATATGAGATACCCGCGTACATTCATAGCGAAGATAGAAGATTTATCGCAGAACCTGCAGGCTTACATGCTGATGAGTTTAATCAAGCGCTTGCTGGGATGAGTTTTGAGGAACCTCTTGATCTCCGTGAACTGAGAAACGATGAGCGTTTAGAGGTTCTGGGAATGAGTCTTCGAGCCATTCACGCACCTGGGCATACAAAGGGTTCACTGATGTATCTCTTAAATGAAGAAATTCTCATTAGTGGCGACGTCCTATTTGCTGGATCGATTGGCCGAACCGATCTTCCCACTGGAAGCGCGGCGGATATGGCTAGTACCTTGAAAAAGAAAGTATTGACTCTGGATGACTCGATTCGCGTGCTCACAGGGCATGGCCCGGAGACAACGATTAAATTTGAGAGAAAAAACAATCCATATCTGAAAGAATTGCGAACATGAAGTTCGAGAAGATTCAAGCGCCTAAGGGGGTACGTGAATACTTGCCGCCTGAATCTAGCGCCTTCGACTGGGTACGAACTCAACTTATCGCACCAGCAGCCGCGGCCGGTTACCAACTTATGGAGCTGCCGGTATTTGAAGATACCAATCTCTTTAGTCGTGGCGTTGGTGAATCAACCGATGTTGTCTCCAAGGAGATGTATACATTTGAAGATCGCGGTGGCCGCTCAATTACTTTACGTCCTGAAGGAACTGCAGGAGTCATGCGTGCGGTCATTGAAAATAATTTGGATCGCGGACAACTACCGGTAAAGGTTTGGTACTCGGGACAATTTTTTAGGGCGGAACGTCCTCAAGCTGGTCGTTACCGACAATTTTATCAAGTGGGTATTGAGGCAATAGGTATAGAAGACCCAGCAATCGATGCAGAAGTAATTGCGATCGCTGATCGGGGTTTTAAGAATTTGGGGTTGAAAAACTATCGTCTTCAAATCACGTCGCTAGGCGATGCACAATCACGTGCGGCTCATCGGGTAGACCTTATGAAATTTGTTGATTCACTTAATCTAGATGAGGCGACTTCTGCAAGGGCGCAAATCAATCCGCTACGCCTTTTCGATGATAAGCGACCTGAAATGCAAGAGGCCATGCAAAAGGCTCCATTGCTTATGGATTATCTCTCTGCAGAATCTGCCTCCAATTTCAAAGAGGTATTGGGCTACTTGGATGCGCTATCAATTTCCTATGAAATCAATCCCCGTATGGTGAGAGGTTTGGATTACTACACCGGAACAACTTTTGAATTTGTACATTCTGATCTCGGCGCACAATCCGGAATCGGCGGTGGAGGACGTTACGACGGCTTGATGGAGACTCTTGGGGGACAATCACTTTCAGGAATTGGTTTTGGCCTAGGGGTCGATCGCGCGCTACTCGCAGCAGTGGCTGAGAATAGTTTGCCTCAAGCACAGTTCACCTCTGATCTTTTTATTATTCCTCTCGGTGATGAAGCTATGACTACTGCACTGATCACGGCACAAGATTTACGAGCAAGTGGAGTAAAGACAGAGATTGCATTTGGTGATCGCTCCCTGAAAGGTGCCATGAAAGGCGCAGATAAGTCAGGGGCTCAGTATGTGGTCGTATTCGGTGAGAGTGAGCTCTCTTCAGGCGTAGTCGAACTCAAACGAATGCGAGATGGGGATACAACCTCGGTTAAGATTGCGCAGTTGAAGGATGTCTTGAGGGAAACACTCTCTCGGTAATTGAATTTTAAGGGCGGCGCTTTTTAATGTTACGTAATCATGATGCGGGCGCACTTCGCGCCTCCCACGTAGGCACAACAGTTTCTTTAGCTGGTTGGGTGGCTCGTCGTCGTGATCACGGTGGTGTTGCATTTATTGATCTCCGCGATGGAACGGGTTCTGTACAAGTAGTTATCCGTGACGAGAAATTAGCCGGACAACTTCGCGCAGAATGGTGCCTTCAGATCACGGGCGAGGTTTCGCTGCGCCCAGCCGGTAATGACAATACAAATATTCCCACAGGCGAGATTGAAGTGATGGGCGATTCCGTTGTTGTATTAAGTGAATCAGCGCCACTCCCATTTCCGGTGGACACGGGAAATGAATCCGAGATTTCAGAAGAAGTACGACTTCGTTATCGCTACTTGGATTTGCGACGAGAAGGCCCCGCTGCAAATTTGAGACTTCGCTCGAAAGTTACTTCCTCGATTCGACGCGCTATGGAAGATCTAGATTTTCTTGAAATTGAAACACCGTACTTAACTCGCTCAACACCAGAGGGTGCTCGCGACTTCCTAGTGCCGGTCCGACTTCAACCAGGCAGTTGGTACGCACTTCCTCAATCACCGCAGTTATTTAAGCAGCTGTTGATGGTCGCAGGAATGGAACGTTATTACCAGATTGCACGTTGCTTCAGGGATGAAGATTTCCGTGCTGATCGTCAACCAGAATTTACTCAGCTAGATATCGAAATGTCCTTTATTGATCAAGCAGACATTATTGCCGTTGCTGAAAAGATTCTTGTGAAGGTTTGGAAAGAGTCGGTTAACTACGATATTCCAACACCAATTCCGCACATGACTTATGCAGATGCGATGGATAAATACGGTTCAGATAAACCGGATCTTCGATTTGGACTTGAGATCACTGAGGTGACAGATTTCTTTAAAGAAACTCCATTTAGAGTTTTTCAGGCGCCATATGTTGGTGCAGTTGTCATGCCTGGAGGAGCAGATTCTCCGCGCAGAGAACTTGATGCATGGCAAGACTGGGCGAAAGCTCGTGGAGCTAAGGGAATTGCATACATCTTGGTGAATGCCGATGGAACTTTAGGCGGCCCAGTATCGAAGAACATTTCTGATTCAGAGCAAGCAGGAATCGCTGCTCTTGTCGGCGCAAAGGTGGGAGATGCGATCTTCTTCGCAGCCGGAGATAGAGCATCGTCACAACAGCTACTTGGTGCTGCTCGACTTGAAATTGGCAAGAGATGCAATTTGATTAATGAGAACGAGTGGAAATTTGTTTGGGTAGTAGATGCACCAATGTTTGAGCCAACAGATAACGGTGGTTGGACTGCAGTGCATCATCCATTTACTGGTCCAAAGCCTGAGTATGTCTCAACGTTTAAGAGTGATCCTGCAACAGCACTTGCCTATGCCTACGACATTGTTCTCAATGGAACAGAGCTCGGCGGTGGTTCAATTCGTATTCACGATAAGAACATTCAGAAAGATGTGTTCACAGTTATTGGCTTAAGCGATGAAGAGGCACAGAGCAAATTTGGATTCTTACTCGAGGCTTTCAACTATGGCCCGCCACCACATGGTGGAATCGCACTTGGTTTAGATCGTGTCTGCGCATTGCTTACACATTCGGATTCAATTCGAGAGGTCATTGCGTTTCCAAAGACGGCAAGTGGAGGAGACCCGCTTACTGGCGCACCAACTCCCATTACTCCTGCGCAACGTAGGGAAGCTGCAATCGATTGGACTCCTCCCAAGGAGTAAGTCCGGTAGGCTTACGCAATAATATTGTTGGTAAATCTCGAGAATTAAAGGAGAACTCTGGTGGGTCCCGGTGGAATTGCAACGATTATCGCGGCTGCATCTCTTTTTGTGATTGCTGTTGCGCTTGCCTATACAGTGTTTCGAGTCAGCAAGTTTATCGATGAAGCAAAGAAGTCTCTTCAAGTCTTCACTGAGGACACCTCTCCATTGATCACTGAATCCACGCGCACACTAGAACTCATCAATAGCCCGCTTGAAAGTTTTGCGAAGATTACCAAGAACGTCGAAGAAGTAAGCACGAAGGTAAGTGGCGTGACATCAGATTTCATAGATAAGAATGGATCAGCTGTGAAGGTTGCAGGTGCGTTATTGAGCGCTGCTCAACTCAGCAAGGGTCGTAAATCTAAGAAGAAGTCTGACTAGTTCACGAAGGCGAATGTAACTAGTGGAATCTGCTGAAATACGTTCGCGCTGGTTGCGCTTTTTTGAATCAGAAAACTCACAAGGTTTAACTCATACCGTTGTTCCTTCAGCTTCGTTGATAGCTGATGATCCTAATCTTCTTCTCGTGAATGCCGGTATGGTTCCTTTCAAACCGTACTTCCTCGGAGAGGTAACCCCACCGTTCAAACGAGCTACATCAGTTCAGAAATGCGTGCGCACCCTTGATATCGATGAAGTGGGGAAGACAACACGACATGCTTCCTTCTTCCAAATGTGTGGAAATTTTTCTTTCGGCGACTATTTTAAAGAAGGAGCAATTGCTCTTGCGTGGGAGTTGTTGACGCGCCCCATTAGCGATGGTGGATATGGTTTTCCTGAAGATAAATTATGGGTCACTGTTTATTTGGACGACGACGAAGCAGCAGATATTTGGCATAAGAAAATTGGTGTCCCACGAGAGCGCATCCAGCGTCGCGACATGGCGGATAATTTTTGGTCGATGGGCGTTCCTGGACCATGTGGCCCTTGCTCAGAGATTTATTTCGACCGAGGTCCGGCATACGGTGTTGATGGCGGTCCTATTGCGGATGAGAATCGTTACTTAGAAATTTGGAATCTCGTATTTATGCAGAATGAACGAGGAGCCGGCGGCGGAAAAGATGGGTATCCAATTTTGGGAGAGCTGCCCGCAAAGAGTATTGATACAGGTCTTGGTTTAGAGCGAACAGCGGCGCTTCTTCAGGGCGTTGAAAACATTTACGAAATCGATACGACAATGCGAATCCTGGCTCGCGCATCTGAGTTATCCGGTGTTGCGTACGGAAAATCACAAAAATCAGATGTTGCGCTGCGAGTTGTTGCAGATCACGCTCGTACTTCTGCAATGCTCATTGGCGACGGTGTGACACCAGGAAATGAAGGACGTGGTTATGTACTGCGTCGCATGATGCGCCGCACCATTCGAAATATGCGCCTTCTTGGAGTAAATGATCCGATTATGTCCGAGCTCACCATTGCAGCAATTGGTGCAATGGGACCCCAATACCCTGAGCTTGTTACAGATAAGAAACGAATTCTCTCTGTTTCGACTTCGGAAGAGGAATCTTTCCTTCAGACTCTAAAGAGTGGTACTCAGATTTTCGACGTCGCCTCTGCGCAATTAAAGAAGAGTTCAAAGAAGATTCTCCCAGGGGATGAAGTCTTCAAATTGCACGATACCTATGGTTTTCCTTTCGACCTTACTCTGGAGATGGCGCGGGAAGAAGGTTTAGAAGTCGATGAAGATGGCTTCCGACGCCTCATGAATGAACAGCGCGATAGAGCGAAGGCAGATGCTAAAGCGAAGAAGAGTGGACATACGGATCTCTCTGAGTACAAGAAGATCGCCGATTCTTTTGGGGCATCAACATTTATGGGTTACACACATGTAGAGACTGATTCGAAGATAAACGGAATTCTTGTAGATGGAGTCAGTGTCTCTGCTGCTCACGCAGGTGATGATGTTGACATAGTCCTAGATAGAACACCTTTCTATGCAGAAGGTGGCGGTCAATTGGCCGACGGTGGGCGAATCACGTTATCAAGTGGCGCAGTGATTGAAATCGATGATGTGCAGAACCCGGTTAATGGTCTCTCTGTTCATAGAGGTCGTGTTATTTCGGGAGAGATTCAAGTCGGCTCGCAAGCGCTAGCCACGATTGATGCAGAACGTAGAAATGCTATTTCTCGTGCTCATACCGCAACTCACATGGTTCACAAGGCATTCAGAGAATTACTCGGTGAAACTGCAACGCAAGCTGGTTCCGAGAATTCACCTGGACGCTTCCGATTCGATTTCCCATCTACCGGCGCTGTCCCTGCATCAGTTCTCAATGAAGTTGAAGCGCGAGTCAATGCTCTCCTTCTTGATAACTTATCTGTTACGGCAGAAGTGATGACTCAGGATGCGGCGAAGAAGATTGGTGCAATGGCGCTCTTTGGTGAAAAGTATGGCGATCAAGTTCGCGTTGTAAGTGTCGGCGATTGGGCGCGTGAACTCTGCGGCGGAACTCACGTGGAACGCTCAGGACAACTAGGCGTAGTAAAGCTTCTGAGCGAATCTTCAATTGGCGCAGGAGTGCGTAGAGTGGAAGCTCTCGTTGGCGCTGACGCATATAAATTCCTGGCTCGCGAGCATCTTCTCCTGAATTCTCTGACCGAATTGATTAAGGGTTCTCGCGCTGAAGAGTTACCCGAGAAAATTTCAGAGTTGCTTAACAAGGTTAAAGATATTGAGAAAGAGTTAGCTGCAGTAAGGTCGTCTCAAGCGATGGGCCAGATTGGTGAGCTCGCGAGTAAATTCACGGAGATCAATGGGATGCAAGTTCTTTCAGTCATCCTTGCTGATGGTGTCTCCTCTGATGACTTGCGCAAGATTGCTACTGATCTCAAATCTAAGAAGAGCGATTCTGTCGTTGTTTTGATTAGTAGTTCCGACTCCCGCCCTATTTTGGTTGTTGCTGTAAGCGATGGCGCAAAAGCTAAGGGATTCAAAGCAGGTGCACTTGTGAAGATTGGTTCTACCGTTCTTGGTGGCGGCGGCGGTGGTAAAGATGACTTTGCGCAAGGCGGCGGAACAGATTCAGCGCGATCCCAAGATGCCTTACATGCAATAAATCTTGCGTTGAGCGGAAAGTAGTTTTGCAGTGAGAGGTCGCCGGTTAGCTTTCGATTACGGTGATGCTCGAATAGGTGTTGCGGTATGCGATCCCGATGGAATCCTTGCATCTCCGCTACCGTATTTGGATAATCGCGCGCACGGGTTGTCTGGTGCGCTTTCAGATTTGTTTAGAGAGTATGAGCCCATCTCGATATTTGTTGGGTTACCAGTCAATATGTCTGGAACTAGTGGGGAAGCTGTCGAAAAAGTCGAGAAGTTTGCGAAGAAGATTGGTGAAGAATTTGCTATCCCAGTTCTCTACGTTGACGAGCGCTTATCAACGGTCTCTGCCCAGAGGAAACTTAAGGAAGCGGGCATTTCTAGTAAAGATTCAAAAAACTTCATTGATTCAATGTCGGCTGTTGCCATTTTAGAGCAAGGTTTGATGCAGGAATTAGCCAGGAATTCTGAAATTGAAAATAATCAGTAATTCACCGCTCACTCGGGTTCTGGCAGGAGTTTTTATCGCCTTCCTATTTACTGGATTATTAAGAGAGGTCCGTGGCGCATCGTCGGCTCCAGATTTTTCGTGTGACGCACGAAATTCTGGTGAAGTGAATATCGAAATCTATAAAGGGCAAACAGGTTCTTCAATTGCTGCAGTTCTGGCCACAAAGAAAGTTGTTAAGTCGGCTGAAAGTTTCTTCAGAGAGGCAGTCAGTAATCCGCAATCATCGAGAATTTCACCTGGAACCCATAGAGTCAATCTGGGCCTATGTGCGAGTGAAGCTTTAGAACAGTTACTGGATCCTAAGCGGACGGTTGGGTTGATTTCTATCGTGGAAGGAATGTGGGTATCCGAAGTAATTCCGCAAATGATACGCGCAGGATTTTCGAACGCCGATATTCAGAGCGCGCTCAAGACAGTGAAGAAACCTGTTGGATTTACTCAGATAGAAGGACTGCTATTCCCTGCACAGTACAGTTTTGCTAAAGGGACGACTGCGAAATCTGCGATTGAAAGCATGGTCAATCGGGCCGAAGAAACAATGGTGGAAGTTGGATTCTTTGCCTCGGGCCAGAAATTTACCCCCCAACAACTCCTTGTCATTGCATCTCTCATTCAAGCTGAAGGAAAATTGCAAGACTTTGGACAGATTTCTCAGGTCATCAGAAATCGATTAAAGATTGGTATGCCTTTACAGTTCGACTCAACTGTCCACTATGTCAAGAAAAGTAGAGGAAACATTGTTCTCAGCACCCAATCAACACTAATTTCGTCCACCTATAACACCTATCGTCGTTATGGACTTCCACCTGGGCCAATCAATAACCCTGGTGAGGCAGCAATGCGCGCGGCTATCGCGCCACAAGCTGGTGATTGGCTATATTTCATTACTGTTGCACCATCAGATACTCGTTTTACATCGGATATAGATCAGTTTAGTAAATGGAAAATTGAGTACAAGAAGAATCTTCGCGCAGGAAAGTTCAGGAGCTCAAAGTGATTCAGGGTGCAGTTCTAGGTTCTCCGATAAAACACTCTTTGTCGCCACGGCTACATATGGCCGTCTATGAGTTTCTAGGACTTAAGGGTGAATACAAAGCAATTGATGTGAACGAGGAGCACTTATCTGATTTCTTCGCAAAGAACTGTGAATCCTTCAACTATTTCTCGTTGACCATGCCATTGAAGGAAGTTGCATGTGCGTTGCCAGTTCTTAAGGACGCGTTACCTGTTCGAATCAATTCAGCAAATACTCTCGTGAAAAGAGAGAACCAATGGAATTTGCATAGCACCGATGGCTCTGGTTTTATCTCTGCTATTAATCATGCGGGATTGTCTACTCTCGATTCAACACTCATTCTGGGAGCCGGTGGTACAGCAAGAGCGATTGCGCAATCGTTGGACGGTCGTTCAAATAGAATTGAGGTTCTTGCTCGGTCGTCAAAACGTAGAACTTCGATTGAATCAACAATTGACACATCAGAGTTCTATTTTCACTCTTGGAATGAATCAATCGATTTCTCCGCCTATGACTTGGTAGTGAATACAACACCTGCAGGCGCGGCAGATCTCATCGCCGAGAGAGTTCCGTTACATCCGAGAGCCCTATTTTTCGATGTTATTTATAAACCTTGGCCGACGGTGTTGGCTCGCAAGTGGAGTGATTCTGGTGGTGTGGTTGTAAATGGGCTAGAACTTCTGATCTATCAGGCGATTGATCAACTTTCGCTGGCTCTCGGTCAAACTTTGAATCAGGAGGAGCTTGCCAATCATTTACGTAAAGTTCTGAAAGCATAACTATTGTCTTTCATCATCCATAAGGATGAGAACTCGAGCACTAGTGCTCGTTAGAATTCTTCGATGCTCGTTGTTGCTTTTTTGCTGACATATATCTCAATCAACGATTACAGAACCCATCGAATAACAAACTCCTCCATACTCTCATTGGCTTTGCTCTTGTATATTTTCGGAACTGGTGAAGTGAGGCTCTTCTGGCTTTTCAGCTTCGCATTGATATCTGTTCTCTCCGTGAGCGCTCTTAAAGTAGGTGGAGGTGATATCAAACTTATCGGGGCGCTAATTGCCTTTGCGCAGGTAGATATCTCTCTCATGAATTATCTATGGGGATCACTATCCTGCATCGTTATTCTGGTTTTGCTTCATAGAGTTTCAACGAACAAATGGTCCGGAAACATCGCTATCGCCCCTGCAATATGTGTCCCTTTTCTCATTACCCTGCTGTAAATCGGAATTGAGCGCGAGATTCGCCTTCTATCTGCAAGAATATGCTCATGCGTTGGATTACAGCTGGCGAGTCACACGGTCAGGCACTCTCTGCAATTATTGAGGGATTACCTGCGCACATTTCTGTGACTACAGCAGATATCGATTTCCATTTATCTAGACGTCGACTAGGCGTTGGTAGAGGAGCTCGACAGAACTTCGAGGCCGATAAGGTGACGATTCTGGGAGGTGTGCGCCTTGGCATAACTCAAGGTGGTCCAATCTCAGTGCAAGTGGGAAATAGTGAGTGGCCCAAGTGGGAAAAAGTAATGTCAGCCGATCCTGTTCCGCTCGATGAGATTGAGAAGTTGGCTCGCAATGCACCACTTACAAGGCCGCGACCTGGACACGCTGATTTAGTTGGAATGCAGAAGTACGATTTTGATGACGCACGACCGATTCTGGAGCGTGCAAGTGCACGTGAAACAGCTGCACGCGTGGCACTGGGCGCCATTGCAAGAAATTTCCTCGAACAATCAGTAGGAATTACAATTTTGAGTCACGTTGTATCGATTGGTACTGTGAGAATTCCTGAGGGTTACACACTTCCTGAATCAACAGATATGAATCGTATTGACGAGGACCCTGTTCGCTGTTCGGATTCTGCAACAAGTAAGCGAATGATTGCTGAAATTGAAGCTGCACACTCAGATGGCGACACGTTAGGTGGAGTCTGTGAAGTTTTGGCGTACAACGTACCGCCGGGACTTGGTTCGCATGTTCATTGGGATCGTCGTCTTGACGCTCGACTAGCCGGAGCCTTGATGGGTATTCAGGCAATTAAAGGTGTTGAAATCGGCGATGGTTTTAGAACTGCAACTCGTCGCGGATCATTAGCCCATGACGAAATAGAGAAGAATCAAACCGGAAAAATTGTAAGAAGGACTGACCGCGCAGGAGGCACTGAGGGCGGTATGTCCAACGGCGAAATCCTTCGTGTCTCCGTAGCCATGAAACCAATCTCTACTGTTCCAAAAGCGTTAGACACAATTGATGTGAAGTCGGGAGAGGCCGCTAAAGCAATCAACCAGCGTTCAGATGTGTGTGCAGTTCCAGCTGCAGGTGTTGTTGCCGAAGCTATGGCAGCACTTGTTTTAGCCGAGGCGGTTCTTGAAAAATTCGGGGGAGACTCAGTCCAGGAAGTTCGGAGAAACTTCTTGGCATACATGAACAATCTCTCTATTAAGTAGGACATCGTGGCACCTCGAGCTATCTTCATCGGGCCCATGGGTTCTGGTAAATCTACGATTGGCAAAGCGGTTGCTAAATCGTTGAAACTCACTTTTAGAGACACTGATACTGAGATTGAAAAACTTGAGAGGATGCCTGTCTCGCAGATATTTCTTGATAAGGGTGAAGACTATTTTCGATCCGTTGAGAAGAAGGTATTACGCGACGAGTTACTCTCTGATGAGACCGTGCTCGCACTGGGTGGCGGGGCTCCTTTATCTGTAGACGCACAGTCCGCGCTGCGTGCAATATCCTCGAAAATTTTTTATCTCGACATCTCTTTGGCGAGCGTATCTCCACGAATTGGGTTCAATCGTGATCGTCCTCTATTGCTGACTAATCCTCGCGGGCAGTGGCAAACACTGATGGAGCAAAGACGTCCGATATACGAGTCAATTGCTGACTTGGTAATTGATGTGAATCATAAATCTGAACGCGATGTAGTTAAAGAAGTGTTAGAGGTTCTTGCATGACCGTTATTGAAGTTGGCACATATCCGGTTCGAATCAATATCAATTATCAAGATGAAGTGATGCGTCTTGTACAGGGACGTCAACGAGTTGCACTATTTTTCTCTGAAAGCATGAAGGACCAAATACCTACCTTCGACGGAACGGATGCTGAGTTTTTCCTCTTTCCACTGCCTGATTCGGAGGAGGCTAAGAGTCCAAAGATTTTAACTGAAGTTTGGGATTGGTTGGGTGCGGCAGGGTTCACGAGAAGCGACCTTGTCATCGCCATCGGAGGCGGAGCGGTTACTGATTTTGCAGGATTCGCAGCAGCTTCATGGTTACGTGGAATTGATTGGGTTGCAGTACCTACAACAGTTGCGGGGATGGTCGATGCCGCGATTGGTGGGAAAACTGGAATCAATAGTGATTACGGTAAGAACTTGATTGGTGCATTTCATTCACCTAAAGAAGTGCTTATTGACATTCACTGGTTGACAACTCTCAGTGATAGAGATTTTGCAGCTGGCCTGGCGGAGGTCGTAAAGGCCGGATTTATCTTTGATCCCGGAATCATCTCTGCCATTGGAAGCAAGAATCTTCAGGAAATTAGAACCTCGACAGAGCTTACGTTGGAACTTATTGAGCGAGCAGTGAGGGTCAAAGCAGAGGTAGTTACTTCGGATTTCAAAGAGAGTTTTAATCGAGAGATTCTTAATTACGGTCACACCTTTGGTCATGCAATTGAATTGGATTGCAAGTACTCACTTCGCCATGGTGAATGCGTATCGATAGGGATGGTCTTTATCGCAGAATTGGCTCATTCACTTGGACTCATGAAGAAAGATCTTCTCGACTCTCATCGTCAGATACTTTCAAATCTTTCTTTACCCACCACCTATTCTGGGAAATCCTGGGAGCCACTTTTGGCGCATATGAAGATTGATAAGAAGACCCGGGGGGACTTATTGAGATTTGTTGTTGTTACCGAAATAGGTAAGACACAACGCTTGGAAGGTCCTAGTGAAACAGCATTACGAGCAGCGTATGAGAAGGTATGTTCATGAAGGTATTAGTTCTTAATGGTCCTAATCTCGATCGTTTGGATATTCGGGATTCATCAATATATGGCGATATGACTTATCAAGCTCTTGTAAGCCACATTGAATCAGCCGCTAAAACACATGGATTCGAAGCCGACGTGCGCCAAAGTAATGACGAGTCAGAGATTATTGGTTGGCTCCATGAAGCAGCAGATACCAAGACGCCGGTGATCATAAACCCAGCAGCATTCACTCATTACTCGTATGCGATACGTGATGCTGCAGATTTGGTTAAAGCTCCACTGATTGAAGTGCATTTATCAAATCCGTTATCACGCGAGGAATTTCGTCACACCTCTGTAATTTCCGGTGTCGCAAATGGGACTATCGGGGGATTCGGGCCCAATTCTTACGTCTTAGCTCTCATAGCCCTGAAAGCGCTAGTCGCGTAATTTAATACGGTAAAGTTCGCTCCGTATTGATCCTCGATCGACGAGGACATGAACTGGAGTTATCGTGGCAACAACTAATGATTTAAAGAATGGCATGACACTTGATATCGAAGGTCAGCTCTGGACAGTTGTTGAATTTCAGCACGTAAAACCAGGTAAAGGTCCGGCGTTCGTTCGCACGAAGTTGAAGCAGGTAATGACAGGCAAAGTTGTTGATAAGACTTTCAACGCTGGCGTAAAAATTGAAATTGCCATCTTGGAGAAGCGTGAGATGAACTTCCTCTACAAAGAGGGCGATGATTTTGTCTTCATGGACAATGTGAATTTTGATCAAATGACGATATCTGCGGGCACTGTCGGTGATGCAGCTAATTACATGTTGGAGAACACCGAGGCAATAGTCGCTATTCACGAGGGCAACCCGCTCTATCTTGAACTTGCAGCTTCAGTACCACTAAAGATTACGTACACAGAGCCAGGACTCCAAGGAGATCGTTCATCGGGTGGAACAAAGCCAGCAACAGTTGAAACAGGAATTCAGATTCAAGTTCCGCTCTTCATTAAGCAAGACGAAGTTGTATTGGTTGATACTCGAGATGGTTCGTACCAGGGTCGCGCCAACTAGTGTCCAGTCGCAGTAAAGCTAGAAAGCAGACCTTGGATTTACTGTATGAAGCAGATATCAGGGGGGCGTCAGCTGCAGATCTGCTCGCCCTAAGAGATGTTGTTGAGGATGGTCCCGACTCACGTCCTATACGCGAATACACCAAGCTTCTAGTCGACGGTGTCGTTGTTAATAAACGAAAGATTGATGAACTAATTACCACTTATGCCCAAGGCTGGGACATGGATCGTTTACCAGCGGTAGATAGAAATATCTTAAGGCTTGGTATCTACGAAATAGTCTGGTCAGCAGATCTTGATGATGGAATCGCGATAGATGAGGCGCTGAAAATGGCCAAGGATTTATCGACAGACGAATCAGCTGCCTATATTCATGGCGTCCTAGGAAAGATTTCAATGATTAAGGAAAGCATCGCGCTGTAGTTTCTCGTTAGTTTTTCCTCTGTAACAGAATCGATTCAGTCGTGATCCAGGCCAGCGCATCTGCCTCTCTCATCTTCAGAAGCAATGCAATAACGTGCAAATCTGACTCCCTCAGGGAGACGACTTCACCATTCCAATCTTGGCGGGCATGGACAATTTGTTCTAGTAGTGGAAGAAGATTTCGGTACAAACTATTGAAATGGTGTTCGGGATTCCCGGCACGTAGTTTGAGTAACCTCAAGTCCAAAAGAAGTTTAGAGAAAGCTCGTGGCGTGCTCTGGCCATCTGCGCCAAAGAGTTCGGATACGGGTACCTCGTATATATTGGCCAAAGCAATTACTCGCTTAACGCTCAGAGTTCGAGCTCCACGCTCGTATGAACCAAGTACAACCGCTTTTATGGTGGAGTTGCTCAGTGTCTCGACATCGCGCAGGGAGAGGGATTTAGATCGTCGAACTTCGCGAAGTTTTTGGTTAACGGTCTGCGCTGTGATGGATGAATTCATTGTGGAACGGTAGGCCTAGCCCCGTACACAGGGAGTTTTGAATCCACAGGCACTCATCTTGCAGTGGTAGTATTCTGCCAACATCCTTTAACGACCCGTCCTGTGAGGCGGGGAAGGAGAAGTACATGAGCCTTGCCCTGTCTGCGCCAGATATGTCGCGTGCTATTACGCGAATTGCGCACGAAATCATTGAGAAAAATTCAGGTTCTGATTCTCTGACTATTTTGGGTATCCCAACGCGTGGAGCGCACCTTGCTCAACGTATAGCTACAGCGATATCGGAAATCGAAGGAAAACCTGTTCAATCTGGAACGTTGGATATCACCTTGCATAGGGATGACCTTCGTCTACGTCCGCCTCGCGCCTTGATGCCCACGGTAATTCCTTCTCTTGGAGTTGAAGGCCGCGATGTTGTATTAGTCGACGACGTCCTGTACTCAGGTCGAACTATTCGTGCTGCTCTAGATGCTCTCGGAGAGATTGGTCGCCCAAGAACTGTCCAACTAGCGGTCCTGATTGATAGAGGACATCGTCAACTACCCATACGCGCTGATTACGTGGGAAAGAATCTCCCCACATCTCCAACTCAGGTGATCAAAGTGCACTTTGCAGAATTTGATGCGATTGATGAAGTCTTACTAGAAGATGGTGGTGAGGCATGAAGCACCTTCTATCGATAGCAGACCTCTCAAAGGCTGATGCAATCAAGATTCTTGACACCGCGCAATCTCTTTCAGCGGCTTCAGATGGAGTCGTAAAGAAATTGCCTACGCTTCGCGGACGCACAGTGGTCAATCTTTTTGCAGAAGACTCTACTAGAACGAGAATCTCATTCGAAGCTGCGGCAAAAAGGCTATCCGCTGATGTGATTAACTTTTCAGCTAAAGGTTCTAGCGCTAGTAAAGGTGAATCGCTCAAAGACACTGCCCAAACTCTGCAATCAATGGGAGCTGACGCGGTAATTATTCGACACAGCGCATCTGGAGCAGCACATACTTTGGCGGAAAATAGATGGATGTCAGGGGCGGTTATCAACGCTGGAGATGGAACTCATGAACATCCGAGTCAGGCTCTTCTGGATGCGTTCACCATTCGACAAAACTTGGCACATGGCAATAGTGATTTAGCTGGCCTTCACATAGCAATTGTGGGCGATATCTTGCACTCTCGCGTAGCGCGCTCGAATGTTCTACTACTGACGAAGCTTGGTGCGATAGTTACTTTGGTTGCTCCTCCAACACTGTTGCCAGTCGGTGTCGAGAAATGGCCCGTAACCATTTCATACGACTTCGACTCAGTGGTCGCAGATGTTGATGTTGTAATGATGTTACGGATTCAACTTGAGCGTATGTCAGAAATGTTCTTTCCAAATGCACGCGAATATTCGCACTATTTCGCACTCAATACTGATCGTCTCTCACGAATGAAGAAAACAGCAATCGTGATGCATCCTGGTCCAATGAATAGAGGGCTAGAAATCACAGCTGAATCTGCTGATAGTGCTCGATCTGTAATTTTGGAGCAAGTGAAAAATGGTGTGAGTATTCGAATGTCGATTCTCTATCTCTTACTCGCAGGTTCTACAGAAGGGGAGGTCTCGTGATGACTCAGTCCTATCTCATTAAAGATGGAACGCTCGCTGACGGTTCCCAGGCCGATATCTTAATCTCTGAGGGTTTGATCGTTGAGATCGGAAAGAATGTTCAGAGCAAAAATGCAGAAATCATTTCCGCAAAGGACTCGATAGTTCTACCAGGTCTTGTGGATTTGCATACTCATTTACGTGAACCTGGAAAAGAAGATTCAGAGACAGTACTTTCAGGATCGAAAGCTGCAGCAAAGGGCGGCTTCGTCGCAGTAAGTGCAATGGCAAATACTTCTCCGGTCGCGGATACTGCGGGGGTTGTCGA
>B570J29032_109959409_pt1 | contig 24683 bp, 44 predicted proteins | sample LakMenEpi16Nov12_FD_29032 | JGI IMG/M metagenome (IMG submission 29032) | reverse complement strand
CTAATATGTCAAAACTCATAATAGCTCTATTTCTTTTTTAACTTCTTGCCACCATCTTTGTCTGATGTTAGGAACTTCAAATTGTGTTTCATAAATTAATTCATCAACTGCTATTAATGCACATTGTTTGGCATTCTTTTTTTCAATATTAGGACTAAATCTATCTGTTTCAGAATCTATTCCATCAGCAAAGTCTCTAAATTTATTTACTAATTCAATTGCTTTTTCTTTTGGTGTCATATGTCTGTACCCCCTTTTGGTTTTTGTTGAGATTCTTTGATCTGTTCTCCTGAGTTAATTAATTCTATATAAGGCTCGAAAGCTCTTTGGTTTAGATAGGTGACACTGTTTTGCATAAAGGTCATTCTATTACTGTGTGTATATATAGATGATTCTTTCTTCTGTAAGATTTCGAAATTCAAAGCAGCTATAAGCTGTGCAGCTGTATATTCTCCTTCGAGTATTATCTTATCAAACTTCAGTCTGCATTCATCTTTACCTTTTCTGATAGCTCTAGTGCCTGTAAACTTCTTACCCTTATACTCAAATGAATCAGTGCCTGGATATATCTTCCACCATTCTTCAAAATCTGTTGTAGCAGGTTTTCTCTTTATAATCTTTGCTCCTGCTTTCAAATTTAAGAAGTCTAGTAGATCTCTACCTAATGTTGTAAGTTTCTCATCAGTTTCTGTTATTAACCCTTTTCTTATCAAAGCTTGATAGACAGCAGCAATCCTCATGCTTCCTTCACATAGTGGGGAAACATCATATTGTTCATCTATCAGCTTTAATAAGTAAAGAATGTCTAAGTTATAACTTCGCTTGATGAGCTCTTCGAATTGTTCTGGTGTTATATTCAGTCTCATTTATAACAGGTGTTACTACTTTAATAATTGCAGGCAAACGTTTTTTGTTAGTTTGCTCTTCTTCCCATTGTTGCCATGAAGATTCAATATCTTTTTGTCTCTCCATAGCATAAATGTGGTCATTTGGATACTCCCAATCTTCAAACCAACTCATTACTCAGTAGTTTTTCTTGGTCTTCCAACTGGTTTTTTGTCAATTGATACATTGATAGAAGGTTTTTTCTTTCTTTTCTTGTAATACTTCTTTTTAGGAGCTGGTACAGGATCTATACCAAGTTGTCCTTTAGAAAGATCAGTCACCTTTCTTGGTTCAAACTTAATAACAGGTGGTAGTTCCTCTTCAATCTCTTGTGCATTTCTAGTTAGCACGTACAAAATTACCACTGATGCAATAACTATTGCTGGTAAAATAATAAATAAATAGTTCATAATTTTTAATTTTTAATACGAAGACCAAACTGTAAATTGAACCAGTCAAATGTTTGTTCAGCTCTTCCTTTGTTACATTTAAAGATTTTTTTGATTAGAGGAATAGCATAACGCTTGAATTCCTCATGTTGTTCTTGAGTCATGGTCCAATTGAAGTACCACATGTCATCATCTAGTGTATCCACTAGTCTTTTACCAACCATATCGAGTTGATACTCGATTAAATGCCTGGTAATGTTTGCTCTGTTAACTTTAGCTTTCATTGAAATAAATCTAATTGATTAGGAATATACACTGTCTTGATACGTTTACCTTCAGTTTGAATCTTACTGATTATTCTGTTGGCTTTCTCAATGTAGTAATCATAATTTACATTATCAGTTTTACTGTTTTTTGGTAAGAAATTACAAACTTTACATAGCCATTCACCTGCTTCTATCTGACTGATAGCTGCAGCACGTGTTTGACACTCTGGATTCTTCACCTTAAAGATCTTTTCTCCATTGTTTGATACGTAATATCGTATCAACTTGTTGTAAATAGTCTTTTGTCCTGTCACCCTATTAGTTCCTTCATAATGGAAACTTCTAGTAGCTTTCTGTCTCAAGCAAAAATCATATAAATTAGTATGATTTCTAATAGTCTCATCGACAGGAACACCATGAACAAAATAACGCTCAAGAGCAATAGGAACAATCCTTGCACTCTTGTTTTTATGAAGTTCAAAATCTGTAAGGAAATCGCCTTTCTTTTTAATTTCTCCATTAGTCATAATTGCTAAGTAATCATTCACTGTACTAAAGATGATTTTGGAATAGTCAGTTCTTTCTAACTCATATTGAGTTATGCTACACCACCATTCATTAAGCTTATACATTAAAGGAATTAGGTCTTTCTTAATCCTGATAGTTACACCATCTGTATTTGCAGAGATCACATGTATACCATTGGTTTCATATTTCTCGATAAGCATCATTAGACTAAGCTCACCAGTTATAGTGGTGAACATAGTTAACTGCCTATCATATATCCATGATAGCATATCAGATGACTTACCATACACAGAGTTAACTGCAAGTTTAAGTGCTCCAACAATTCCTTTAATCTTCTTATCGCTTTTTGCAAGGGGTTTTAGCTCCAATCTCTTATCAAACATCTGTTTGTACCCACGAAGGAACTCTTTTCCTAAGTGAGTAGGGAATTTCCCATTGTTGATGATGATTGCAGGATAGTAAGAACTAACATCCCAATCGATTATCTCGTACTCTTCATCAGCCTCAAACACCTTAGGTGTATTCTCTGTATGAAGACCACCTTTCATAAAAGAATACACATTCCCATAGAAATCTATATGCTCTTTGAAATCATCTTGCAGGCCAAGCTGCATCTTATTAATCTTCTTTAAAAACTCTTTTAGTTGAGGAGTCTCAAATGTTACATACTTTGCAATGCAATTCTTTACATCAATACTCTTTCTAAAATATCCTTTCTTTGGAAGTTCTTTATAATCTATTCCTTTTTCAGAACAATAATACTTCTTAATCATCTCATCACCTATCTTACTGTCTGAATAGTTCAAACAAGGAATACCAAACTCTTCAAAGATATCTTGTCTTAGTTCTATTTGGTTGTTTCCTTTGTATAAGGGATGATCTGTATCACCAGTTGTTATCTTAAAGAATTCATACGTAGCATCAACATCATTATAACAATAGTCAATGGTGAGTTCAACCTCTTCCTTGGTCATGTTAGTCTTGGTGTGATGAATAGGCATTTCTTCTATGTTCTCTAGGTCCATCTCAAACTCTAATCTCTTCAATGAAACCATCCGATTTTTATTGTCGAAATGTGAAATTTTAAACAGATCAATTTGCTTGAGACTTAGTTCATGTTCTCTGTATTCAGGAAATACATCATAGTTAGCATCATGAATAACATCTGCAGCTTTCTGTGCTATTTTTGCACATATTTCTAAGTTAGTTAGTTCATGCCAATTGTCATGATTTCTCAAGATCCATTCAACAACCTGACTGTCAAAGCGTAGATTATTATAACCTACCCAATAAGCATCAGCATTGTCTTCTGTGTATCTAACAAAAGCATCTAACTGATTCTTCCATTTAGATACTTGAAAGCTCTTACCAGCTTTACCAGGCACCATACATACAACTAAGAATAGTTCTTGCATGGTTTCAATATCGTAACATATAACTCGTTCTTTCATGTTCTTGTTGTTTTTTTGTGATCTTTCCAATCTAGCCAAAAGCCTATTGCCACTATGATGTTCATACCTAAAGAAGCAAGGATTTCATACAAATCCTTATAGATATTAATAGTTAAGTGGATATGTCCTACTACCCAAAAAGGCATTGCAAGATTATTCGATATCCACCTAACTAAATAATTTATAAACTTCATAGTCTACAAAGATAATTAAAAATATTATATTATTCTAACAGGTTTAGTTATTAAAATAGTATCTGATGTGGTCTGAATATATCACCACTTTCTTTGGTGTATCAGTGAATGAAACAACACTTGCAGGCACTTCAATACCTATTTCTGCAGGTTGTCTTTCAATGTCAGGATGAATAATTTCTTCACAGATCTCTTGTACAACAGGTACTTGTTTTGCATCAATGTCTGCAGCAATCTCTTCCATTCTCTTATCAAAGTTATCCCATAGAGAGCCTGGCATAGGTTCAAACTCCATTGTAACAGGTTCTTGTATAATAGCTGGTCTTGGTGCTTTCTTTCTTACATAAGGTCTTTTAGCTGGACCTGAGTAAGTGTTAACAATCTTTCTTGTCATCTTGGACAATCTTAGCACTTTGTGATAAACTCCATTAACTGGTCTTTTCCATTCTTTTGCTAATTCATCAGCGATGATAGCTACAGGCTTTCCTGTTCTAATTTCTTGTTTGATTTGATTAATCTGCTTTGGTGTGTAATGTTTCATGATTTAAAATTTATTTAGTTATTAAAAGTATATTCTAAAGTGGTCAGAGTGTAACATAATCTTTTTAGGTGTTCCTTCGAATGTCATACCATGTGGTACTTCTACACCTATGTCTGCAGGTTGAATTCTAGTAGTCACCTTTTTTATTTCTCTAACTGTATCAGGATTCATTTTTCTATTTAAAGTGTACAATTTATACTTAATACCATTTACACTTCTACCATATTTGGCAGCTAATTGAATGCCTATGTTATTTATATTTACATTCTCATCTTTTAAGAGAGATTTCATCTCTTGTATTTGTTCTCTTGTGTAAAAATCTACTTTTGATTGTTTTTGCATGTTTTCTAAATTTTAGCAAAGCAACACATAGCTGATGTGTCCCAATACTTGATGAATAAATAATTTCCTTGTTTTGTTTTGTAAATTGTGTGAGGCATAGGTGATGAATAATCAACACTGGCTATCACTTTCTCTTTTCTAGCTTTGAAGAATGTATCAATTGTTTCTTGTAGTCCTATTCTATAACTAAATGTCATAATGAAGTTCTTTTTGAACTTAGCAATGTGATCTGTTAAGAATCTAACAGAAGCACAAAAGTCAAGATCAAACAATACATTCTCTTTATCTGGGTTTGCTTTAATAATATCACTGCATATCAATGCCACCTTAGATTTTGATCTTATCTTGGATAGTTGTTGCAATGCTACCTGTGAGTTATTCTCATAGATTTCAAATTGTGTACATCCTTTGGATTCTAGATATGCTAGATATTCATTGATGTCTGGACCTGCTAATCCAACTACTGATTCAAATTGGAATCTTTGGATTAAGAACTCTCTAACAGCATGTTTGTTACTTGAGTTTATATAAGTTTTCTTTCTTTCTGCCATGATTATTCTTCTTCTAATCCATCGTTTAGTGTTACATCCCAGTCATCAAGCTCTTCGTCTGGTACTAGAGATAACACCACTTTATCTTCCATAAAGACTATTCCTTCATCTTCATCATATTCAATATCAATATAACCATCAAACTCTCGTAATAGGTAATTGATATCATCTAATGTGATGTCTCTGAGTTCATCTGTATGTTCTCCTTCATCCCACCAACCTATTTCATCATGTGAAGCAAGTAAGTTACCACTCTCATCAATAATGACTAGTTCTACAGGAACACCATGTCTACTCATAAATGCATCTGGGTCTTCAGGAATCTCTTCAAGCTCAAAGAGCTCAATGAATGGTTCTATTACACCAACAGAAATTCTGTTAGTGAAAAGCATACCTACCTCCAATTCTGGAGGCAGATAGCTCTTTACTGCAATTTCAGCTGGATACCACATTAGAAATCTTTTTTAGGTGTTGGTTCAGCTATCTGATAGACACAATGTACACTTGCTAGTCTTAACAATATATGAAGCTGCTCAGCTTCTAAATAGTCAATCTCTTTCTTAGTGCACAGACCAATGATTTGTATTCCATCACCTGTGTCTACTAATTGCATAGCCACTGATTTTCTAACAACATCATCCCATTCATCATCATCACTGAAGTATAATGTATGTACTGTTGCATTTCTTGCAGCTTCTAGTTTGTGATAATCATATTCATGTTTACCATTAATGTAGATCTCTTCTCTGTATAACACATCACTTGTGTTATCAATAATGTCTTGAATTTGTTTACTCAGTGTTGCCATAATTTCCTTTTTTTATAAAATTAATTGCTTTTTGATGTCCTTCAATAGCTTGTTCATAAGATGCATATCTCTCTTGATACGCTTGATCATTTTCTCCTCCAAATATCATAGTTTCCCATAATATTGGTTTTCCACCACCATAAGAATGATCTAATCCAAGAAACACTGTTGATACACGAACCTCATCACCATTGAGGTCTGTTAGTTCGTCATATCCAACTTTCTTTCTATTTGGATTATCTTCCATCCACTTTGCTGATTCTAAAACTGGTTTATGAACAGGCTTGTGATTGTTGTCTAGTATATACCATTTACTCATAGTTTTGATATTAAATGTTTCATTTGATTAATAATGTCTTCGATACTCATTGCTTCTTCCTTTTCTTTCTCCTCAAGTTGATCTTTTATCATTTGTAATGGATAATAGTTTTCAATTTTAGTTGTAGAACTTATATTAATTCTACAAAATGCATAAGGAAGATTGTGATGTAAATGAAGCACCTGAGCTTTTTTTCCAAATGATTCTTCATATTGAGAACTATATTTAAGATGTGTATCATCAAACTTGAATGCAATGAATGTTTTTCCTATTACATCTTTGTCTTCCATCAATAACCTGCTAGTTTAGATATCATACCTTCTTGCTCTAATAAATAAGCAAGGTCACTTTCTTCTTTTAGTGTAAGTCTTCTTATAGAAGACATAAGATTGATTCTGTCGTAGGTAATCTTCTCACCATACACTGCTTTCACTTTCTGACCTATTTCTAGGAGCTGTGAGACATTAAAATTATCTACAGGATCTTGGTTAACATCCTGCCATTTACCATTGATTATACGCATGTTTTTTTTTTTATTTTTATGTTAATATTTATTTGATTTATAATTTGGTTCTTCTTCTAATATAGATTCCATTATAGGAGATTTAGTATTCTCCACATGTTGTGTTAACACCTTCCATTTCTTAAAAAGCTTGTTTGCTATATTAACATCAAGTTTAGTGATTTTGTCTTTATAGAAAATGTTTCTAATTGTGTATTCTATGGTGCGTATTTCATCTTCCATGTCTTATTTCTTTTTAAATTGTTTAAAATAACTTTTTTACATAATACCTATATTCTAAAAAATAATAGTGTTTATGCCAACCATCGTCCACTGTATAAAACATTCTCATATTATTTTTTAAATTGTTCAAACCATTCTTTAAATAAATCTTTACCCCAATATTTAGTAGCTTTTCCTTGATGTGTATAGTAAAACATTGCAAAATCAATCATATCTTCCTCACTATACATTCTTTCAGCTTGCCATTTAGCACCTTCATATAATCCTACTTTAACATTATTCAAATCATTTTCATAATTTGTAGGAAATGGTTTTTTTGGATAACCAAAAGTGTATAGATGTTCCCATTTACTTTTAAGTTTATCCATTGCTATTTTTTCTATTTCAGCAGCTTCTTCTAATAGTTCTTGTTTAGGTTCTAACTCATAAGAATGTTTTTCTAAACCTTGTTGTTCATATTCTTGAACTGTTTGTTTAGGTTCTTCTTTTGGAATGATTATTTTGTAAATTGGCTCAACTTCATTTTCTCCTTTAAATTTTTTAAATGGTCTAATATTTACAAACTCACAACTTGGATTCTTAACAAACCATTCTAAAAATTCATCATCAATAGCTTGTACGCCATCTTTGATAAGGTCTGTATCTGTTGTTAGGATGATTGAAAAATAGTCAGTATACACAGGAGTTCTCATTTTCATAAAATCTCTATATTTGTATATTTTACCTTCCCAAAAAACATAACCTCCTTCTTTAATTTCTTCATCATTAGTGATAAACAATTCTTTTCCTATGTTATAGATATTTTTTGCCATGATGTGTTGTTTAAAATATGTGTTATACAAGATTCACTTACATTATACTCTTTTGATAGCTTTTTAGCTGAATACTTATAAGGAATATACTTTTGTTTTATTTCTAAAACTTGTTCTTTTGTTAATAATGACCTACCATTTTCTTCTCCTGAATATGCAACTCTATGTAAATGAAGTTTGTTTAATCCATTTTTAGTAGCGTGTATGTGATTTTGTGAGTTAGTACACCATTCAAGATTGTTTGTTTTATTATTGGTTTTATTACAATCTATATGGTTTACTTGTGGATAATCATTAATGTTGTCAACAAATACCTCTGCAACTAATCTATGAACATACTTATTTACTTTTACATTATTAACAGTAAAACCAACAGTCATATATCCAAGATTACTTTTAGATTGTTTGCACATCTTACCTTTTCTCCAATAAGGAACTCTATTGTTTGGAGCAACTTCTCTATCTAAAGATTTTACATTACCAAGATTAGATACTTGATATAAACCTTCGTATCCAATTACATTTTTCCAAACTTCTGACGTTGGTAATAAATGTATGTTTTTATTTGCTTCCATAATCAAAATCTGGTATATAATTAGGGTTAACTATAAGACTAATGCTGTCTATTGATTTAAACACATTGTCTGCTGTAAATTTTTTAAGTGCCTCCATAATGTTATCTGCTTCTACAATTTCTTCTAGATCTGTAGCTTCATCATTACGCTCTGTCCAATAACATATTAAATATCTTCTCATAGCTTAGTCTTTATGAAATTCAATAAACCATCCCTTGTCTATAATCACTCTAAGACACGTGTCATCATCAAACAATTGAATAGCCACTCTGTCTCCTGATTCATCTAAACATTCTACAATTTGATATTCATCACCATTGGTTGTAGTGTCTTTTGTCATATCAGTTATTTGATGAAATGTTCTTATAGATCCATTTGGATAATAGAACACAATGTCTGTAACTCCCTTGGGATTGAATACAACAGTCATATCTGTTGATTGCCATTCACCTTTTACGTTATTACTCACAGCAATCATTGATGTGTATTTCTTAACGAATGTTTCTTGTGCCATGCACACAAAACTGCTCAATAGTAGTAGAGCTCCTAATAGTAGTTTTTTCATTATTTCTTTAATTTTACAATTTCAATTAGTTTTTCAATACAAGCTGTATTAGCTTTATAAGAATCAAATTCTGAATAATCTGCAGGTAAATCTATTTTCCATGTACCATTAATAGAATGAATATAATAATCCATACTCATCACTTCATTTACAGAACACATAGTTTGTCTGTCAACAAACAACCCATAAGTGTTCTCAAACCATTTGAAAGCTTGTTGAAATAGTGGTACTGCATAACTGTAATCATACAATTCTTCTTCAAATTTAATTTGATCTTCGTTTAGTTCATCAGTAATTTTATGAAGTTTACTATTTGTTATACCATCTTCATGAAATTCTGTGAACAGTTCATTATTTTCAATTTGATAGTCTATTAAACAAGGTTCATCAAAACCCAATTCTTCTAAGGCCAATGCTATCTCATAGCTAACAAACTCATTTTTCATTGTTTACAGGTTTAGGGTTACACGTATGACCATCGCTCCATTTGATTCCTGGAGGTGGTGTTGTTTCTGGTGAGCGATATATTGTACCACACTCACTACATTCAAATTTGTTCATATCTTAGTTATTTTTAAATTCTTTCCATATAGTCTAATGTAATTGGTAATCCAGTTAGTAAACTTTCATTTATAAAAACTGATTTATTATTTTTAGTTTTATCATGCCAAACTTCAATTACATTTTTATTTACAAAAACACAAGTAAAATCTTTTACCATTACTCTTTTTCCTAAAACATAATTCATTGTATAACCACGTTTTTTTAACCAGTCTTCAATGGATTTTTCATCAATTTCCTTTACACTTTCTTTTGAAATTTTGCTTTTTGCTTGAATGTAAAGCATTTCAATGTGTTCATTAAAATTATGCATAACAGTTTGATATAAACATTCTATATATGTTTCTAGTGTCATAATCTTATTTGTTTTAAGTTAATAAGAAATAAGGGCTCCACTACAGAGCCCTTGAATTTCCCTCCTTAATAACCCAACTGTTCAAGTTGGTCTATACTGGCTTCTACAATATACACACCCTGTGCCATTGTACATACAAATGCAATAGACATTGCAAATGCTAATTTTCTAAATTCATAAAACTCAGTTGGAATTAATTTAATTGTTTTCATTTCTATTGTTATTAAGGATTAATACAAATTAAAAAATCCCTACACACTTGAGACATGTGTAGGGAAATGGTAAAAGTTATGTACAATGCAAAAGACATAACTAGTGGAGATGCTGAGACTCGAACTCAGGTCTTTAATACTCAAATAGTTACAATTTTATACAGCTTATATTCCTACACTTATTTAAAGAGTCTGCAGGAGATACTCTGGGGCCAACAGTTATGTTAGCGAAACCACCATCTTGTTTAATCTAACAAGAAAATCTTTGAATGTTTAGGCTGCTACAACAAGATCAATATCCTCAGTTAATAATGAGAACACTTTGTTCATGTTAGCTTCGATTTGTGCGTTGTCTCCTTGAGATACTACACGAGAATTGTTTTTGCCATTTATTATATTCACCTTAGTTTACAGTTATCTCTCTGGCTGAATTGTAACCCATGCTTATTAAATCAATTCCATGTCATCCCCAAATGTCCCTCGTGTGAGGGCACAGTTCAATTAGTTGTGTTGACCAATGATCAACTTTTAAAAATGTATAATATAGGTAAGTTCAGTGATACGCAGCACATACATTGACTATTTAAACTACTTTGTGGCGATTATAGTCCCCAGTGATTATACAAAATCCCTGCAAATATACTTCACAGGGATTAATAAAACAAAAAAATCAATACTTAAGTTCTTGCTTTCCTGCTTCAACAGAATATGTAAACACTTTGTCATCTTCTGTAACTTCAATCTGTTTACCACCTGTGTTAAGACACAAGTCTTTCAATTGACTACTGAATGACATCAATGATACAGCATTCACCTTGTATGGGAATTTATCTGTACCAATATCATCTTGACCATCATTGATAACTAAGATCTCTGGCTTCTCTTCTGATAGATTTACATCAAGATTACATAATGTACCTCTTGTTATCTCATCAGAGATGTGTGCAACCATATCACCCACCTCTGTCATACCACCATTTGGATTATTAGAGAATGTTTGCCAAAACTTAATGACATCTTCTCTATCCTTGATATGTTGGAACTCAAGATCAGCTGTACTGTCAACAAAATAACTGAAGAACACTTCAGCTTCTCCTTTCATGACATACTTGAATCTGTCGATTAATATAGCATTAACCCATATCTGTTTCTGACGATAATCCATACTACCTGAATAGTCAAGAATGATAATAATCTTCTGAATCTGTTCTTTTCTATCAACTGGGACACTAACTGTCAAGTCTTTAGTTAAGAACTTACTTCTGAAGTTTGGATACACCTTCTGCATTAGATTCATCATATGGATTTGAGAATAGTCTCTCATAATCATAGTAGAATACTCATCAGAATTAGCTACAATCTTCTCACTGATTTCTTTCTCCACTTTAAACTCACTACCAAATTGACCAACAAGAGATAGATGGTTCATAATCTCCATCTTTCTATCTCTACTAAGATCATTAAGATCTAGTTGCTCATTAATAGTTGGGTCACTGTAAAGCTTTCTATCAAAGTCTAAGCCTTTCTTCATGTCCAATTCATCATCATCTTCTTCACTACGTTCAGCATGTTCTTTACCACTCTTCATTTTCAAGAAAATAGATATGGCTTGTTCCAATGGTGTGAATCCAGGAATGTATTGCTCAAATATACTATCGTATAGAGCTTTTCTTGCTTGATGTTCACTGTCTTCAGAATCTATAAACTGCTCAGCTACAAAATCACGCTCATCAATCATCTTGAAATAACACACACGTGCTAGTTCTTTGATTGTATCAACAGATGTTTGCTTTGGAGCATGCACTTTCTTTCTGATCTCTGATGTAGTTGGTGTTAGATATGTAACAGGATCTTTAACAAATAGATCATCGTTATTATCTGTGTCACCCCATGAGAAAGAGAATGAACCCCATCCACTCTTGGACCAACCACCACTATATTTACTCTTCCAACCACCTGTACTCTTTGTAGGAGTATAGGTTGGGGCATAACGACTACCATAGTAATCGTCATACCCATCATCCCATAAGTTTCTCATTAGATAAATGAAGCAATAGTTAAGTTCTTAGTAAACTTGTCTACAGAAGATGTAGCTGCTTTTACAAGCTGTGCATGTACATTAGCAACATCATCACCCACTGTCAAGCCTTTGATGTCTTTCAATTGCATGCTAAGACTGTTAAGAGCTTCTTTGTAAGTCTTCTCATCTTCTCTTGATCCTAATGGAAGAGTGTTCAATGTCTCAATCATATGTGTAATACCTGAAGACAACTCTCTAAACTTCATTGTAGCCTCAAACTTCTTAATTGCTTCAGCAATAAGAGATGGTTTCTTAGCAAACTCAGCAATAAATGCTAATGATTCTGGACCACACTGATCATACACTTGATATGCTGTAACAGCAACACGAGGACTAATGGTAATACTATTCTTAGCATACTCTTGTAACAAATAAGGAATAACAGGATCAACTTCTCCTTCACCAAATTTACTCTCCAATAACTTGTTATAGCTGATCTCTGTGTAGTTATCCCAGATAACATTCAATTCAAGAGGAAAACGCTCCATCAATGCCTTCAATGACATGTTCTTAGAGAATTCATCACGAGTTCTGTTAGTACAACAGATGATGAACTTGGTGTTGATAGGAAATATCTGTGTACCATTTCTAAATACACCACTAGATAGAATATCCTTCAATTGCTCTAGGATAAAATCAGGAGCATCGAATAACTCTTCGAAGATAACATACTCGTGGTTCATAAATGAATTCTCAACAAGATATTCAATCTTACCTGTTGTTTCGAATGTAGGAATGTCAAGACCACCAAACAATCTGTCTGTAGTCATACCTGTACCCATGGTTTGTATGAATGGATCAATACCTTTTGATTTAAGAAAATCTAATGTAATCTCTGACTTGCCATGTCCCCCAGGTCCGAAAAGTACTACATTTTTACCTGTAGAATATCCTACGTTTAGAATGTTAACTGTCTTATCCATGAATACAAACTTGTCTCCCACTGGATTTTTCTTTACTGATTTAGTTTTTGTCTTCATCTTTTCTTTTGTTATTAAGGAATTATTGTTTTTTACTTGGTTTAAAATTTCTTTTGTTTCTTCTTCTGATAGCTCTATTGAGTTTAAAATGCATTGATTAGCTCTGAATGTCCAATCATCATGATTGAAATCATGTCCTGCTTCAATTTGTTTAATGAATTTGTCAGGAATGTCTTGTCCCATAAAATGATTCATGTCACCCTCTTCATTCCAGAAGTAAGGACAGTCATAATCTTCATTCCAAAGATCAACATCTTCAAACTCTTCTTGTGTCTTAAATCTATATTTTGTCATAGCTTTGATATAAAGAGAGAGCCATTACAGCTCTCTCAATTAAACATTTAATCATCATCTCCATCACCATTAGGATCTATACCAAACTTACCCTTGATAAGACCATCAAGAAACTTCTTAATTTCAGGTGGAAGAGAATTAGCATCAATAGCATCATCCATACTGTTTCCTGATTCCATGTTAGTGAGAAACTCTCTAACATTTGGTGGAAGATCATCAGCAGCATCTAATGCTATCTTTCTAATACCATCTTTAAGACCATCTATTTTCTTCTCTAACTTCTTAGCAAATCCATCTAACTTATCTTGTAGAAAGAACGATGCTATAATTACTAATTGAGAATAGCTAAACTCATTAAGAGCTGCTTCTACTAACATACTTGGTGATAGATCATCTTTAAGATCTTTGTTTTCATCAAAGAGATGATTCTTTAATAGGTTAGCAATTTGTTGTTGAAGATCATCCATATAGGATTCTTCGATACCAATAGCTTTGTTAAGCTTTCTTTGACCATGGTCAAATGTAAAAATACTGTTCATTGTTATTAAGGATTTAAATTGTTTTTTACTATTTCTATTAATTTCTTTAAACATTCAAGTTCTGCTTCTTCATATGAACCTGATCCAACGGTAATCCATGCTGCACCTGTCCAATAAAATCCAAAATACAAACCTTCAGATTCTTTTTGAACTTTAACATCATAACCTTTCTCCCTAAACCATCTAAATGCTTGTTGGTATAGTGGTGCTAAAACTTGTTCTTTTGCTCTCAATAATCCATAATGATGTAAAAAAACTGTTTTACTAGGAGGAGCATATAAACCAAAACACATCTCATCAAATCCTAATTCTTTTAAAGCTAATGCTTGTTCGTAGGGTATAAATTCTTTTTCCATATTATTTAACTTAAATTGTTTATTGTTCTATTGATGATCTAACATCAATTGTTGTCTCTTTTACAATCCCATGTCTGAAATTGTATAACACCTCAACCACTAACCTCTTAGAAACTATTTTTCTAAGAGGATTAGTTGAGCCCACTAATGTGCCTTTATATATCCTACGTCTCATAATATATATGATAATAATGATCCTATTGATATTGCACCAAGACATACAAATAACCAAAACATTAATCTATGTAATCTACTAACCTCTTTTTTATAAAGAGCTGTTTCTTGTTCACATAACTCAATTAATCTATTCTTCATAGATATGATTTCATTAGCACATTCTAATGCTTCTTGATAACTACGAGAAAGCTCTATAAGCTTCTCAATTGTCTCTTCGATGTGTGGATGTTTACTCATTGTCTTTAGTTTTTTCAGATATAGACATACCAATAAATATTGGACAAAAGAATGGACTAAGTGCATAAATAAACCAAGCACTTGCTGGAATACTATCTTCTTTACCATATGCTTCAAGCATCATTCCTAACATTACCATGTAGGAGATGAAAATGTATAACAAAATCATAGTCCTATAAGATTATCAAAAGAGCTCTCTAACAATTCCATTAGAGAGTTTCTTTCTGTTATTAATGAATCGATTTGATCTTCTATACAATGTGTATTCACATCATCATAAGAATCTTTAAGACTGTCCAAAGAATGTATTTCATTCTTTAAGTCTTGAATACGTTGTTCTATTTGTTCTATTCTCATGATTTATACACATCTATGATTAGACCAATATCTTTTTGTTCGTGTACATTTAGATGCACAACTCTCAGTCAATAAGACCAAGACCAATAATGCTACAATAGCATAGGAAGTTTTAAAATGTTTCATATTGTTTGTTATTAAGGGTTTATTTAAAAGGGCCCAAGAAGAGCCCATTATTATTCTGCTAATGAATACATCTCTCTTTCTATAAACTCACATTTCTTAATGAGAGAAGAAGCTAATAGTTTAATAGAATCTATATTAGATATAATATCTTCTACTCCTTGTGTATCTAATTCTAATAGTCTAACTATATAATGTATTTCTTTTGCTTGTACTTTAGTGTTTGCATTCATAATGCTATATATATTTCGTTATTATACGTTGTTTGTTGTTTGTCAAGTTGACCTATTTATTACGTGATGGTCCTCACGTTCATATCTTTACACTCACAAAAAGTTTTTTTCTCCCTCGTAAAAAGTTTTATATACACCAACCTGATATTTTTGCACTCCACATGGTATGGACTAACTACTTATTGCTAAGCACTGCATATTTCCTGGTTATATAAACTTTTCCACTAGGAAGAATTAAACTTTTATACCTATATATATATAAAGTTTGGAGATGTTTAGGATTTTTTCACCCACCCAGACATCTCCACCCTTGATATATAAGAAAAAACAGGGCTATTCTAGCCCTGCAAATTCTGTTGGATTACTGATCACTTCAGGTTGGAAGTTCTCAATAGTCATTGCTTCCAATGTCAATTGATTTCTTCTAACACCAATCAGTTTCTTAAATGTTAAGTAACCTACCATAGCAAGTTTACCTTCATCATTAGGTTCAATCTTAACACTTTCAACGCCACCTGCTTCTAATGTTTCATAAAAGGTGTCATCGTTGCTGATAAATACTTTACCTTCGAAAATAAATCTACGATAAAATTGTCCTGCCATTTTTGTGTCTGCTTTGTAAGGAAATAATTTCCCATCACATTGAATCTCTGCTACTTCGTTAGCGTTTAATTTTTGAATTGCCATTTTGTTCTGTTTTAATGGATTAATGGGGGAGCACCCTGCTCACCCAAACGTAGGTGGGGTAGCGAGTTGGAAGTACTCTCAAACCCTACATACATGGGGGGTCTTACTATTTGGAAAAAAATTTTGGGAAAAAAATTTGGAGCACACCAGTTTTTGTTTATACATTTGGTGGGTGGGTGGGTTTGTCTGTATAAGAACAGATGTTGTCTTTATAGGTCTAAAAAAAGTTCATAATATAGCATAGGAATAAAATATTTGTCTCTTATGTGTTGATTATGTTTTTTTATTATATATCTTTGTCAGTATTAAAACTAAATTATGATCGTACAGAGTCTTAAGAAGGTTGTCGATACAGACATGCAATTAGCTGAGAAGTACTATAGTATATTGTTCACGATAAACAATCTTCATCTCACAGAGAGAGAAATACAGCTCATAGCTTTTACAGCTATTAAGGGTAACATTACATATGCTAATGTAAGGGAGGAGTTCTGCAAAACCTACAACAGTACATCACCCACAATCAACAACATTGTTTCTAAGCTTAAGAGGTTAGGTATATTTATTAAGGAGAATGGTAAGGTGAAGGTAAATCCTAAGATTATCATAGACTTCAAGAAAGACTTAATGTTGAATATAAAACTTATACATGAAGAAGCCCCAATCAATGTCAGTGAAAGAGTGGATCATCAAGAAGATGGCAATTAGTATGGTGGTGCCAGAAAAAACTATCGATGCTGTTGTGACACATCAGTTTGATTCTGCTAATGATGCTCTCAATATAAACAAGAGTGTAGAAATATCTGGGTTTGGGAAGTTTCATTTCAACCAGAAGAAAGCTCAAGGACAATATGACAAACTCAATAAGATAAAACAGGCATATGAAAGGATGCTGTTAGACGAGAACATTACAGAGACAAAGAAAAACGCTGTAGAGCTTAAACTACAAATCATCGAATCCAGTATTAAAACATTAAAACCAAAAATAAATGAGTCTGGGACAAATATTTGAGGGATGGAAGAATCACCTTCTTCCTCAAGAGAGAGAAAAAGCTTTTATTCAACATGTAAGCAATGAAAGACTTGCTATATGTGAAGCATGTGACAAGCATTCTAAAAATCACACATCAGTAAGACCAGATGCACATTGCACAGAGTGTGGATGTACATTATCTGCTAAGACTAAATGTTTAACATGTGAATGTCCATTAAAGAAATGGGTAGCACAACCAATGCCAGAAGATAATGAATCTACGTAAAATACCATTAGGACCATTCATAGAAATCCTTACAGACCTGTTTGAAAATGGGGCTGATTTCATTGATTTATCAGGTAATGAGGACAATGGAACAGAAGCACCAAGAGACACTCTTAAGATTACTGTGAAGCCTGAGTATTTATCTCCTGATATTGAGGAGGAAGAGGAAGTAATAGATCATGGAATGGATTTTCTAATAGACAATACAAGTGATTTACCACCTTCTCCTCTTTCTAAAGATGACATTGAAGATTTAATATAATACAGCATGAGCAGACAGCCAAATTATTATCGACAAATCCTACATGTGTTAGAGAGTCTACGCAAGGCCCATCCAACATATAATATAGGAAGACATATTTCTACAGCATTGGATGGATATGACGATATATGGGGTGTCACAGATAAGGAGTTTCTTTTTGCTTTAGAGAAATATGAACTAGAATTAAACATGGATGTAGATCATATTGATCAGGAGGAGATAGAAGAGATAATAAAAGATGGCATGAATTTGGAGAGAACATTGTTCGAAGAAGAGGAGGAATAAATTAATAACTACATAATGGCAGTAAAAAAGAACACATACATCAATACAGAACTTGATTGGGCAGAACAGCAACTATCAAGTTGGAAAGAATATGTTGATGCTAATCCTTTACATACATTAGAGGATAGAATCAAGTGGAAAGAAACCAAAGCTGGTGGTGCTATGCCTATGGTGATTGCAAGCATTGAAGCTCAGGGTAAGTTTGTCCAAGAGACAATGAAAAACTACCTAGCTTTATTAGAGCAAGTGGATAAGTTACGTGAGAAAGAAGAAGCTAAGAAGGTGGAAACACGTGGTGGTCAAGAACTTGGTTCTATGGCAGAAGAATTCTTAAAAGGTAGAGGATAGTGAACTTACATAATATAGAGTATAAGGATTGGTTTATCAATCAAAGACGTATTCCAGATGAAACATCTAGTGAATACAAAGCATTCTTCAATTTCCATAAGGAACTTTGTATGAATGGCTGTATGATGGATGGACAATACATCAATCCATTTCTATATTGGCATTTAAACATATGGCATACAGAGGTGGACACCATAGATGAATATGGACGTATCAACCAGAAGTATGCTAACCCACTGCTCAGAGATAATGAGTGGTTAGTAACAAATGAAATAGACAGAGCTCATAAAGAGAAGAAAGGCCTAGTTATACTAGGTATTCGTCGTTTTGCTAAGTCTGTTATTGAAGCATCTTACATAGGACAAGGAGCTACGTTTGATGAGAACAGTCAGAACATTATTGCAGGACTGAATGCTCCTGATATTAAGCTGATTACAGATAAGATTGACAAAGGACTTAACTTCCTACCTAAAGCTTGGAGATGGCAGAGGGTAGAGGATAACTGGAAGAACCAAGTTACCCTAGGGATTAAGACCAAGGCAGGAGAGAGAATACCCTTCTCTCAGATTCTTATAAGAAACTTAGATGGTGGTAACAATGAAGAGGCTATTGCAGGTACTAAACCTCGTAGACTAATCATTGATGAGATTGGAAAAGGGTCTTTTCTACGTGGTCTTCAAGCTGCTATACCAGGTTTTACAACACCATTTGGTTGGGGATGTTCGCCCATACTTACAGGTACAGGTGGAGACATGAAGATGTTCATGGACGCAAAGAGCTTAATGTTCGATGTAGAAAACTTCAACTTTCTAGAATACAACAATGCAAAGGATGATAAGAGAGTGCATGGCTTATTCATCTCACATAAATATAGAATGGAAGCCAAAGAGGAAAGTTCTCTTGGTGCTTTCTTAGAAAAACCAGAAGGATCTTCTCTATATCAAGTGAAGATGATGGTCAGTAATGAAGAGAAAGCTACAGAGATAACCAATGGTAATCTAGAAAAGCTTAAGAAAGCTGGTGATAGAATGGCCTATCTGAAAGAGAAGATGTACTACCCACAAGAAGTGGATGACATATTCTTAAATGAAGATACTAATATATTTGATATTGAATCAGCTAAACGTCAGAAAGCCAGACTGTTAATGCAAGAAAGAACAGGAACGCCTGTTATTCTATATGATGATGGCGATGGAGTGAAACATCAATTCACTGATAAGCTTCCTATATCAAACTTCCCTCTGAAGAATAGTGATCAAAAAGATGCTCCTGTAGTGATATACGAGTTTCCAATTGAATCTCCTCCATATGGACTTTATGTTGCAGGAATTGACCCTTATAGACAAGGAAAGTCTGCCTACTCAAGCTCATTAGGATCTGTGTACATATATAAACGTATGCATGCTATTGCAGGAGAGAAATACCAAGATATGTTTGTGGCCAGCTATTGTGCTAGACCAGACAAGAAAGAAACATGGGAAGAGCAAGCTCGCTACCTCATCAAGTATTATAATGCTAGAGCTCTATGTGAGAACGATGAAATCTCTTTCATAGACTACATGATAGCCAAGGGCGATCAGCATTATTTAGAGAAACAACCTGAGTGGTTAAAGGAAATTGTTCCAAACACCACAGTGAGAAGGGATTATGGAATACATAGGTCTTCTGATAAAATACGAGACTTTCTTCATGGATGTCTTAAGAAGTATACAGAGGAAGCTATACACGTAGAGAAAGATGCTGATGGTAACATCACATCAGAGATAAAGGGTATGTCAAAGATATTTGACCCTGTTTTATTAGAGGAGATGATCCAGTATAATGAACAAGGTAACTTTGATAGAATCATTGCTGCAGAATTAGCTGTGGCATTAGCTATGAAGCTAGATCCCATTATGGGAAAAATAGGTGGAGAGGAAGATGTAAGAATCAAATCAATGTTCACAAAGAGCAAAAAGAATATGCTTTTCACAGAGAGCAGAACAATGTTTAACACACCAAAAAGTAAATTGTTTAGATAACATGGCAATAATTAGATATACAAAAGATGCTACCATCAGGTATGCATACTTAAACATCTTCCCTGATCAGTTCAAAACTGAAAAGGAAAAGCAAGATGAGAGTTGGATAAAGAATACAATGGACTATTTCTCCAACAAAGCATATGCTGAGTATGTAAAGAATAGAGACACATTTGTTAAGAATTATGATCTTATGAAAGGTATTCTTCGTATGGAGGATTTCTATCAAGAACCAGAGGTGAGAAGCTTTACAGATGTTCTTACAGGAGATCTAGAACTTCCTGCTTATGTAAAAATGTATTCTATTGTCACCACTCCTGTTAATGAGTTGGTAGGAGAGATCTCTAAACGTCCAGATACATTTAGAGTGAAAGCTTTTGATGATGACAGTCAGGCAGAAGAACTACAGTTTAAAACAGATACGTTACAAGAATATGTAATAGGTCAAGTTAAACAACAGTTTGCACAGAAAGCTGCTATGCGAGGGGAAGAGATTGATGAGGAGCAATTACAGCAAATGACAATGGAACAGGTTAAGGATCAGTTAGATAGCTACACATCTGTTGCTGAGAAATGGGCTAACCACATCCTTACATGTCAAAAAGCTGAGTTTAATTTAAAAGAAAAATCAGAGGATGCGTTTAGAGATATGCTAATCTCTGCTAGACAATTTTACCATATATATGAAGACAACTCGAAACTTGGTTTCAACATCGAAGTGGCGAACCCAAAAAACACTTGGTTTCTTACTACTCCTGATAGAAAGTGGATATCAGATCCCACTGGTAGAGCTCAAGGAGCCTATGCTGCTGGCACAGTACAAGTTATGGAGCTATCAGAGATCATTGAAAGCATACCAGATCTTACGAAAGAGGAGATTGACCACTTACGCTCATCGCTCCAAGACTATGGACTGATCAATGTACGTGAATCAAACTTAGGTAATCCAGATGCTATTCCTGGACAAGACTCTGTAATGTATGATACGTTTGACCCATTAGTGTTACAGACACGTATGATCATTGAATCAGAAATGAAAGAGAACAACGATGGACTTAAAGACTTCTTAGGACTAACTAATAACGTTAGCTCATTTGGTTATAAGTATGTTGTTGTTAGATCATATTGGATTTCTAAGAGAAAGATAGGTAAGCTTATATACATAGATGATATGGGTAATGAGCAATCTTTACTTGTTGATGAAAGTTACAAATCAGGAAGTATACCTACTCAACAATCATTAGAATGGGGATGGGTAAATGAGTGGTATCAAGGAACTAAGATTGGGCCAGACATATACCACATCAAACCATTCAAGCTTTTAAATTACTGTCCTATTATAGGTACAACATATGAGGTGAAGAATACAGAGGCTAAATCTCTAGTAGATCTTATGAAACCTTTTCAAGTCCTTTACAATGTATGTATGAACCAATTGTACAAACTTCTTGAAAAAGAGATGGGTAAGGTTCAGCTTATGTCATTGAGACATGTTCCTATTCCTAAAGATGGAGATGCACAAGATGCTCTTGATATATGGGAAATGGAAGCACGTAACAGAGGTGTAGTATTTGTGGATGACAGCCCAGAGAACTTAAAAGCTCCTAGCTCATTCAACCAATACACAGCTCTTGATCTTACACGTACACAGGAGATACAATCTAGATATACACTAGCTCAACAAGTTAAGAATGAATGTTGGGAACTTGTAGGTATGTCAAGACAACGTATGGGATCAGTGGCAGCATCAGAAACTGCAACAGGGACTAATACAGCTATGCAACAGAGTTATTCTCAGACAGAACCATTGTTTATTGCACATGAATATGTGATGGGACAACTATATCAAGCTATCATTGATGCTGCATTATATGTAGAGAGTTCTAAACCTCAATCTACGCTTTCATATATCACTTCTGAGGGACAATCTGCGTTCGTACAAGTGAATGGATCAGATCTTAAATTTCGTGACTTAAAAGTGTTCTTAACCAATAGACCTGAAGATCAACAAATGTTTAATGAGCTTAGACAACTTTCTCAAGCTATTATTCAGAATGGTGGCACACTTTATGATGTAGTGGAACTATATAGTTCTAAGTCTCAAAGAGAACTTAAGAAAGCATTCAAAGATCTTAGAGATAGACAAGTTACTCTACAAGAACAACAACAAAAACTTGCTGAACAACAACAACAAGCTCAACAAGAACAAGCTCAAGCTCAGTTACAACAAGCTGCTCAGATGGCACAAGAGCAACAAGCTAACGATAATTACCAAAAAGAACTTGATAGATTATCTAAAGAGAAGATTGCTATCATACAAGCAACAGGCTTTGGTAAAGTGGAAAGTGAAGATGTTAATGCTAATGCTGTTCCTGATGTATTGGAAGTGAGTAAGTTAAATATGGAGCAACAGAAAGTTACTAAAGACTATGGAGTGGAAATGGCTGATATTCAAGCTAAGAATAAACAAGCAGCTGATAAAATGTCCATAGAAAAAGAGAAATTACAAGTGGCTAGAGAGAATATGGCAAACGATCTTGCAGTGGCAAAAGAGAACGCTAAGGGAAGAAATAACAAAAAAAGTTAAAAAAAGTTCTTCCACAGACAAGGGTAAAACATATTAATGCTATATTATCTAGAAAATTGGATCACATTGATCTATAACCCTTTGATATTCCAAACCCTTATTATACTTTTACATAAATAAAACCAAACATAAATACAACTACATATGGCTGATAATTTAGATAACTTTAGTATCCAAGGTACTATGGAAATGGGAATGGGTAACCAAGAACTATTAAATGACTTGTTTTCCCCTGAAACATCAACATCGAATCCAGAAGATGTTACACCTATTATTAAAGACGCAGATGCTCCTGAAGCTCCAGAAGTTCCAGCAGTAAAGAAAGGTAAGGATATTATTCCTCCTAAAAGCGTTGATGGTAAAACAGATGAAGAGAAAGCAGAAGGACAATCAATGATTGCTGATTTCTTAAGTGATGATGAAGATGACACTGAAGATGATGACACTCCTGCACCAGCAAAACCTGCAGAAGCTGCAGAAGCTGCTGCTGACGTTGATGCTGATGATGACACTCCACAAGGTACACAATTCACTGCTCTTGCAAACGATCTTTATAAACTAGGTGTATTCACCAATGATGATGATGAAGATCCAGAACCAGTATCCACTGCAGAAGAGTTTTTAGAAAGATTTGAAAATGAAAAGAAAAAAGGTGCCTCTGAAATGGTACAAAACTTCATAGGACAATTTGGAGAAGATTATCAAGAAGCGTTTGAAGCCATATTTGTGAAAGGAGTTAATCCAAAAGATTACTTTGGTACTTATAATCAAGTAGTTAACTTTGCTGAGATGGATCTCAATGATGAGAACAATCAAATAAGAATAATGAAACAAGCATTAGCAGATCAAGGATTTGAACCTGAAGATGTAGATACAGAAATCGAAAGACTTCAAAACTATGGTGATCTTGAAAGCGTAGCTACAAAGCATCATAAAGTGTTGGTTAAAAAAGAAGCAGCCAAGTTACAACAACTAGAACAGAAATCTGAAGCTGAGTTAAGACAAAAAGCTCAAATCAGAAATCAATATATAGCCAACGTACAGAACATCTTACAAGAGAAGGTGAAATCAAAAGAGTTTGATGGTATTCCTATCAATCCAAAATTAGCAGGTGAACTACAAGACTTCTTATTAGTTGATAAGTGGAAAACTCCATCAGGAGAAACACTAACAGACTTTGATCGTGCTATTCTGGATATGAAAAGACCAGAGAACCATGCAATGAAAGTTAAGTTAGGACTTCTTATGAAGATGTTAGAAAAAGATCCAACATTATCAACCATACAAAGAACAGGTGTGACTAAAAAATCTAACCAGTTATTTGGAGAAGTTGCAAGACAAGTAGAAAAAGCTAAAACAGCTGGATCTACTGGTTCAGGAGCTAAACCTAATTCATGGTTTCTATAACAAAAAAATAATTAATAATTAACAAAAACGAATAACAAATGGCAATTCAAACAATCCCTGGGTTAACAGGTTTTACTTATGCTCGTGTTGCGTCTATGGACAAGCGTGCAGTAGGGAAACTTACAGACTCAAATCACTTAGAGAGTTTTCACTCAACAGAGCCAGCTGATTATGATAAAAAGATTATATCTTTATATACTCAGAGCTCATTGTACAGTAATGACTTCTTGGACATGATCAACAAAAGCACACCTTATTACATCGATAATAATAGTGATGCATGGAAATGGCAAGTAGCAGTTCCTTACAAATTCCCAAAAATTATTGACATTCCTGCTTCTACGCAAGAATT
>B570J29032_109959415_pt1 | contig 24915 bp, 19 predicted proteins | sample LakMenEpi16Nov12_FD_29032 | JGI IMG/M metagenome (IMG submission 29032) | reverse complement strand
GAAACTGTATTTGAATTTGAGCAAGAACCATTAGTGCCGATAACTGTATAAACTGTTGAAGTTACCGGATTTACGGTCGTACTAGAACCTGTTAATCCACCCGGATTCCAAGTATAGTTTGTGGCGCCGGTAGCGTTTAGTGTTGATGTTCCGCCAACACAAATGGTTGCAGAGTTAGCGCTTGCAGTAACGGTTGGTGATGATGTTACAGAAATTGTTATAACAGCTTGATTAGTACAGCCCGCGACACTGCTGCCTGTTACCGTATAATTTGTAGTAACTAATGGACTTACAAAGATGCTAGAGCTGATTATTACTCCTGGATTCCAAGTATAGCTTATTGCTCCGGTTGCACTTAGCGTTGTTGAATTTGAACTGCAAATATTCGTAGAGGTTGCACTTGCTGTAATGGTAGGAGTTGGATTAACGACTAATTGAACGGTTTGTGTTGAAATGCAACTTCCATTTCCGCCTGTTACCGTATAAACGGTTGTTGTACTTGGGTTAACGTTAATAGTAGCACCGCTTAAACCGCCGGGCTGCCAAGTATAATTTAATGCGCCACTTGCTGTTAAGGTTGAACTGTTGCCGTTACATATGGCCGATGGAGATGCATTTAAGGTCAAAACCGGAATAGCATTCACGCTTACGCTTGTTACCGCAGAGTTAGTACAACCAGATGCAGAAGCACCAGTTACCGTGTAATTAGTAGTGCCTGTAACGAAGTCTGTAACGCTTGCGCCAATTAATGTGCCCGGCAACCATGTATAGCTTGAAGCTCCGGTTGCTGTTAATGTTGCAGTCCCGGAACCACAGATTAAAGTAGGAGAGCTATTGGCATTTACAACCGGTAGTGGGTTTACATTAATCGCAAGTGTCGTGAAAGAACTACATGCCCCATTATCACCAGTTACCGTGTAGGTTGTTCCCGAGGAAGGAGATACAGTTACAGAGCTACCAATGAGCCCGCCTGGATTCCAAGTGTAGCTGCTTACGCCGTTGGCACTAAGAGTAGTTGTTTGACCATTACAAATGGTGTTGGTACTTGAGTTGGCCGTTACGGTTACGTTTGGTAAAACGGCTAAAATAAACGTATTGCTTCCAACACATGTGCCGTTGAAACCAATCACAGTGTAAGTAGTGCTTGAGCCAGGAGAAAGTGTTACACTTGAACCTGATAAATTCCCTGGATTCCAGGTATACGATGTTGCGCCCGATGCTGTTATTGTTGAGGTATTACCTAAACATATAGATGGGCTCGAAGGACTAAAGCTTATAGTTGGTGTAGGTAAAACATTAACATTGGCAGTAGCACTTCCGCTACAACCAGCTGCATTTGTACCCGTAACGGTATAAACGGTTGAAACAGCAGGATTAACTGAAACTAAAGGTCCAGTTAATCCACCGGGTTGCCATGTATATGTTACAGCTCCGTTTGCCAATAAACTTGAGCTTGCTCCGGGACAAATTGAAAGTGGAGAGGCTAGTGCTGAAACTGTTGGCCCAGGTGTTACAGTTAATTGATAAACGGCGCTGCTTGTGCAGGATCCATTAGCACCAACTACCGTATATGTGGTAGTTGAAGAAGGATTTACAGTGAAACTTGAACCAACAAAACTTCCTGGATTCCAAGTATAGGTTGTTGCGCCTGATGCGTTTAGTGTTGAAACTGCGCCTGCACAAACGCTTGATACCGGACCACTTGCTGTTACAGTTGGATTTGATAACACGGTTAAAGTTATGGCTGCTGTATTGCTACAAATACCATTTGTTGCAAGAACAGAATAACTTGTATTAACTAAAGGGTTAACTATTACTGAAGGAGCAACAGGCCCTGTGCTCCATGTGTAGGTTGTGCCTCCAGTGCCATTAAGTGTGGCGCTGTTCCCTATACAAATGGGATTAGAGGAAGGACTTATGCCAATCGTTGGCAGAGATTGAACTGTAACGTTTGTTACAGCAGAACAAGTAACAAACGCGCCCGTTCCAACAACCGTGTATACACCGGATGCTGTAGGTGTAATTACAATAGCTGGATTACTTGATGAACTATATCCTGATGGGCCTGACCAAGAAATTCCGGTTACATTAGTTGAGGTAGTTGCGCTTAAGGTTACATTAGATGCTCCTGAACAAATAGAGCCGGAGTTAGAGGCATTAACGGCACAAGTATTACATGCAACAGGAGCAAGATAGGTGCTTACTAAAGAACACGTCGTCATTGTGCTAAACCTTGCTGTTACGCTACACGTAGCACCGTTAGATGGTAGATTATTAAAGGTGTATGTAATAGGAGCAGTATAAGGCGCTGTTAATACAATTGGTGTGCCACCACATGAATTAGTAATCGTTAAACTACCCGCAGTTGGTAAACCACTTGTGGATAATGTGCCTGTTAAATTGTATTGATTAGTTGCCGGTGAACAAGCCCCAGGAGAATTAACCATCCCTGTGATGTTGCAGACATTCACGCAGCTAATAGAGCCAGAGCCACCAGTTTGATTAAAAACAATATTTTGAACAGCGTTTGAAAAATTGGTATTGAGAATAATGTAAAATTGACCAGCTACTGCACCAACAAGATTAAATGTTTCAACAGAGGCCCCAGAATAACTACAGCCTGCGGTATTACCAGCCGTTAGGTTAGAACAGGCTGTTGCGAGTGAAGCAAACGGACCGTATGCGATGAAGTCAATATCGCCACCCGCAGATCCACTCATTTGAAGAGAAATGTTACCACTGGTTTGAATTTGAATAAACGACCAACTTGGATTAGGCTGTGTTGTTAAGCAGCCATAGTTAGGTCCTGGCGCAGCATTACCCGCTCCGGTTGAAGCAGGTATAATGTTATTTCCCGGATTTGAACATATAGCTTGTGCCGTTGCACATGTTGATTGTGAGAATGAATAAGAACAAAATAAAGAAAATAATGCAAAAGTTCTTAATCGACGTAAATAATTAACCATAGAATGGGGTTTAATAATTAGCTAAAATATAAAAAATAGTAACAGATTTCTTCGAAACAAAGAGTTATTAACAAATTAAACGCTAACTATATGATTATCAACATATAAATATGTTAATAACAAATGAAATATGAAATGTGCCCGGAAACAATGTCTTTGAAATGGTTGATTATCAATGTTGATTAATTTAATTTGAGTATTGGGCATCATCATCCAAAAAAGGTAGTACTTTCGTGTTAAAGTAATAATGGAGAGTGGGATCATTAGAGTTTTGCCAGACCATGTGGCAAATAAAATTGCTGCCGGAGAAGTAGTGCAAAGGCCTGCAAGTGTTGTTAAGGAATTGATGGAAAATGCAATTGATGCCGGTGCAACACAAATTAAACTTATTATTAAGGATGCAGGAAAGACTTTAATACAAGTAATTGATAATGGAAAGGGAATGAATCCGATGGATGCGCGCTTATGCTTTGAGCGACATGCCACTTCGAAGATTCTGGAAGCTGAAGATTTATTTAAATTAAGTACAAAAGGCTTCAGAGGAGAGGCTTTAGCCAGCATTGCCTCGGTTGCTCAAGTTGAATTAAAAACCAAACAATCTACCTCGGAAACAGCAATTCAAATTAACATTGAGGGTGGAAAATTCATCGCGCAAACGGAGTGTCAGGCACCAAGCGGCACCTCCTTTACTATTAAAAATTTGTTTTTTAACATACCTGCCCGTCGCCAATTTTTAAAGAGCGATCAAATAGAGCTAAAGCACATAATAGATGAAGTTGAGCGACTAGCGATACCACACATTAACATACATTTTATTGTTCAAAGTAATGGCAATGAGTTGTTGAATTTACCTGCTTCAAATTTAATTGGAAGGATTAAATCTTTGGTTGGTAGTTACATCCAAAAGGAGTTAGTGCCTGTTAATGAAGATGCAGGCTATATAAAAATAAGCGGATATGTTAGTTTACCGCAACATTGTATTAAAACGAAAAAAGAGCAATACTTTTTTGTTAATAATAGATTTGTTAAGCAGCCATTTTTAAATCACGCTATCTATGATGCTTTTAAAGAATTGGTAAGTTATCAATCGCACCCCAGGTATTTTATCTTTTTAGAGTTAAACCCTGCAGATATCGATATCAATATTCATCCAACAAAAACAGAGATAAAGTTTACTGACGACAAAACAGCATACATGTTATTAAATAGTGCTGTAAAACGTGCAATTGCAAAAGGTGCTGCTAGTGCAGATTTAAACTTTGAGTCAGAGCAAATCTTTAATACGGAAGGAATTGAAGCTAAAAAACTAGTCGCCCCTACTATTAGTTATAATCCTTCTTATAATCCATTTTCCGAGTCTCGGAACTCTCAACCACATCATACAAAAACTAACAAAGAGCACTGGGAAAAATTATTTACCGGATTTACCGAACAGTTGGCAGTAGAAACACCTGTAGAAAAAGAACAAACAGCTTTACAAAGCATAGAAAGTGAAGCCCGCGACTTTTCCGTTTTTCAAATGAATAAAAAATACATTGTTACAACGTATCACCAAAACATATTAATTGTAGATCAACAGCGTGCACATGAAAGGATTGTTTACGAGCACTATTTAAAAACATCATTAGATAACCGAATTGCTTCGCAACAACTTTTGTTTGCAGAACAACTTGAGGTAAGTGCAGGAGATTTTAACCTTATACAACAGTTGTTGCCTGAATTTAAAATCATGGGATTTGATTTAGAAGTTTTCGGCAAAAATAGTTTTGTTATTAACGGGATTCCATCTGACCTTCAGGAATTTAATATTCAACAAACAATAGATTTTATTCTAGAGTCCTATAAAATAAATACGATAGATGCAAAGTTAGAACGCCATGATAATTTAAGTCGTGCGATTTCTAAAAGCACATCAATAAAGTATGGCAAAGTTTTGCAAGAGATTGAAATGAAGCAATTATTAATGGCTTTGTTTGATTGTGAAAACCCTTTGTACACAGCTAATGGGAAATCAATAATGATGGAAATTGAGAATTCGGAAATCGAGAAATTTTTTAAAAAGTAAATGAATTACCGTCCATATAATCCTAATAGTTTTAATAGTTTACCGGTTGTAACACGCTACATTATTTTAATTAGTGTCGCTTTATTTTTACTGAAAAGCATTTTAAAAGTTAGTTCAGGAATAGACTTGGATGATTATTTGGGTCTGCATTATTTTAAAGCCAGTAAGTTTAAACCTCACCAGTTTATCACTTATATTTTTATGCATGCAGATATCATGCATTTGGTGTTTAACATGCTTGGATTATTTGTTTTTGGAAGAATTTTAGAGGAATATGTTGGCAATAAGCGATACATCAACTTTTACCTAATAACCGGTATTGGTGCGGCTATAGCTCAATTAATAATAATGCATTTTGGGTATAAGAATTTTTTAAATGAAATAAATTTTGCTATTGAAGCGAATGCTACAAATCAAGAAATTTATGATAGTTTACAACTTCAGAAAGAAGAAGTATTGAACAGCGGCTTAATTATTGGCGCATCAGGATCTGTTTTTGGGCTACTAGGAGCATTTGCTGTATTGTTCCCGAATCAGCCTTTGTCTTTTTTGTTTTTGCCGCCAATGAAAGCAGTTTGGTTAGTTACCATTTATGGTGTACTTGAATTTGTTTTAGGCATGGTTAACGTTCAAGGCGATAATATTGCACATTTCGCTCATTTAGGCGGTTTATTGGTTGGCGTGTTCATTGCTTTTTTATGGAAAAGAAGAATAATTTAATGACGTATTACGATCAAATAAAAACTACACTTCAAAGACAGAGTAATTTAACGCAATTATTAATTGTTAACCTAAGCCTTTTCATTCTAACAAACATCATCGATCATTTTTTAAAATTGAATCTTCTGAGCTACTTGGTGCTCGAAGCAGGTGATTTGAATTATCTTTATAAACCATGGACATTATTAACTTATCAATTTACTCATCTCAATTTAGGTCATTTTATAGTAAATATAATTATGCTTTTTTTTGTTGGGAATCTATACCTTCAAACAATTGGACAAAGATTGATTTATGTTTATGTGATGTCAGGATTATTTGCCGCTCTTTTTATAATTATTTTAAGTATGATTTTCCAAAATCAATTTCACTCATCTTTTTTAATTGGTTGTTCAGCAAGTGTTATCGGCTTGCTTTGTGCCAGCGCAAGGTATTCTCCAAATTTGATGATCAGTGTTTTTTTTGGAACTGTTACAACAAAACTAAAGTACGTAGCAATTGGAGTTGTATTAATAACATCCATTATTGATTTCTCTTCGAATATGGGCGGAAAAATAGCACATATTGGAGGCGCCTTGTTTGGGGTTATGTATGGGTATTATTTACAAAAAGGCACAGATATTTTCAATTTTAGTTTTATGGTGAAACACAAAAAAAAACACCTTAAAATTGTATCCTATGATAGAGGTAAGGATTATGAATACAATGAAGAGCGAGCGCTTAGCGAACAAAGGATGAACGAATTGTTGGATAAAGTAATTAAAAGCGGATATCAAAGCCTTACGAAAGGTGAGAAAGACGAGTTAAATAAATATTCGCAAAAGCCATAATTTTTTTTTATTTTAGTACTATCGTAACAAAAGGACATATTCTGATTTATTTATTCTCTTTACTGACTTTTACCAATTTAGCTCAAAAGAATGTTTACACTATGTCTATTGATGATGCTGAAGAACATTTTAGCCATAAAAATTATGTAATGGCAATCCCAATTTATAAAAACGAATTAAAAAAGGATCCGTTAAACTTTAAAATTAAATACAGGTTGGGTATTTGTTTAATTAATACAAAAATAAACAGACAAGAAGCAGTTAAATACCTTGAGGAATACACAAAAGAACCCAAGGCAGAAGAAGAAGCTTGGATTGCACTTGGCAGGGCTTACCATCTCACAAATAAAATTGAAGCAGCCATAAAAGCCTTTAATAAATTTATTGAACTTAAACCTAAGCGAGCCGATGAGGTAGCTAATTACCTAAAGCAATGCAAAAACGCTCAAGAATTAATGGCTAGTCCAGTTAATGTTACATTTATGAATTTGGGGAAGGACATTAATAGTGAGGACCCGGATTATTACCCTTTTGTTAACGCTAATGAAACTTTTCTTGCATTTACTTCTCGGAGAAAGGAAAACATGGGTGGTAAAAAATTAGAGATTGATGGCTACCGGAGTAGTGATGTATATTACAGTAAGGTTGAGAATAGTAGTTGGACGAAAGCGGTAAATGCAGGTAAATTAATCAATACCCCACTAGACGAACAAGTTGTAGGATTAAAAGCGGATGGTTTGGAAATGTATGTTTATCTTGATCACATCGATAAATTTGGAGACCTTTATATTACTGATCGAAAAGACTTGAATGTAGATTTTCCGAAATGTAAAATTACAGACCCAATTATTAACGAAAAAGTAGAAACAAGCGGCTGCTTAAGTGATGACGGGCAATTAATGATTTTTGCCAGAAGGGATAAAGTAGATTCGAAAAGTGATTTATTTATGTGTAGAAAACTCCCAACTGGAAAGTGGAGCTTAGCACAAAAGTTACCTGAAATAATTAATACCGAGTTTAACGAAGACTTTCCTTATTTAAGTAGCGATGGCGTTACACTTTATTTTGCAAGTGAGGGACATAACAGCATAGGAGGATATGATTTGTTTAGAACAACTTGGAATCCTGAAACCAACGAATATACTAAACCTGTAAATTTAGGTTACCCAATTAATTCTACTGATGATGATCGTAATATTTGTGTTACACCTGATAACAGAGTTGGTTATATAAGCGCCTTTCGGCCAGGTGGATTTGGAGATTTAGATATCTATAGAATAAAATTTAATGATAGGGAACAAATAAGTAAAATAATCACCGGAAAGGTGTTTTTAGGGGATTCAACTTCAGTTAAAAGTGAGTATGTGGTTAGCATTATTGCTACAAACAAATCAAATAAACAAGAATACACATTTGTTCCTAACACCAAAACCGGTAAATACGTTATTAGTTTGCCGCCAGGCAACTATGATATTCAGGCATTTGCGGATGGATATGTAACGCTTAAAGAAACATTAACTGTTTCGGATATCGGAAGGGTAGAAATGATAAAGAGTAAAAACATACTCTTTCAAAAAAAGTAGTAATTAATTTAGTTGTTTCGCAATTGCCTCAGCGCACTTTTCGCCGTCCATTGCGGCACTCATAATTCCACCTGCATAACCGGCTCCTTCGGCACAAGGATATAAATTTTTTATTTGTAAATGGGTTAAGCTTATTTTATCTCGGGGAATTCTTACAGGAGTCGATGTTCGAGATTCAACACCAACAATCAAAGCTTCGTTAGTAATGAAGTTTTTAATTTTAGTTCCAAATTGTTTGAAGGCTAACTGAAGTGCATTCGAAATGTTTTTCCCTAACAGTTCATACATGTCCGCTGATTTTACACCAGGCTGATAGCTACATAACGGTAGGGCACTTGACATTTTTTTATGAACAAAGTCAGATAATGCTTGTGCCGGAGCAGCTTGTGTTTTTCCACCTAACACCCAAGCATTTTTTTCGATGGCTTGTTGTAATGCTAACCCCGCCAGAGGACCTTTAGAGTTGAAGGCATCAAAATCTTTTTGAGATAATCCCACAACTATACCACTATTGGCGAAAGGATTGTTTCGTTTACTAGGACTCCAACCGTTAGTAACTACTTGTTCAGGACCAGTAGCACATGGCGCAATGATACCACCGGGGCACATACAAAAGGAGTAAACACCATAACCATTAACCTGTTGAACCAAGCTATAACTTGCTGCAGGTAAGTAATGCCTTATTGATTCAACTTCTTGTATTGTTTTACAATGATATTGAGAAGCATCAATCACATGCTGAGGATGTTCAACTCTGACACCAAGTGCAAAAGGTTTAGCTTCGATTAAAATATTCTTAGAATGTAAAAGATAATAAATGTCTCTTGCAGAATGGCCAGTTGCGAGAATTAAATTTTTAACCGGAATCGTTTTAGTAGTGTTTTCTTGATTTAGAGTGATAGCAGTTATTTCTTCGTTTTTGACTTCTAAATCAACCAATTTAGTGTTAAAGTGAATTTCGCCGCCGTAGTTTAAAATTGTTTCTCTAATGTTGGTAATGACTTGTGGTAATTTGTTGGTGCCGATGTGTGGGTGAGAATCAATAAGTATTTCTGAACTTGCACCATGAAAGACAAGCGTTTTTAGTACTTTTTCGATATCACCTCTTTTACTACTTCTTGTATATAATTTGCCATCGCTGTAGGTGCCTGCTCCACCTTCACCAAAGCAGTAATTACTTTCCGGGTTAACGATATGCTCTTTGTTAATCGCGGCCAAATCTCTTCTTCGGTCTTTAACATTTTTCCCTCTTTCAATTACTACAGGTTTAATACCAAGTTCTAAACATCTTAACGCTGCAAATAAACCGGCAGGACCTGCGCCAATAATATGACACTCGGGTTTTCCGTAAACATTTTGGTAGTTGTTCGAGAAAGATTCTTCTTTTAGGGGTTCATTAACAGAGGCTAAAAAAGTTAAATTATACTTTATATTTCTGTTTCTTGCATCAATACTTCTTTTTAGAAGTTTTATGTATAACCCTTCACTTGATTTTAATCCTAAATGTTGAGCAACCTCTTCTTTAAGTATAGAAGCATCAGCTGCATTTGAGGGTGTAGTTTGTATTTGAATTTTGTATTGCAAATTAGAAAATGTAAAAATAAAAAAACCGCTTATTAAATATAAGCGGTTTAGTTTAATTATGAACAAAATTAAAATTTATAGCCAAAGCCAATTGCGAATGTAGTCAGCATTTGAAGTCTGGGACCATTAATGTCATTAGGATTGTCGTATAGTCCATCTTTGTTCCAATCGCGTTTAATTATGATATCATCATCGTAAATTGTTTGCGATATAATATTGGCTGTAAAATACTTATTGATTTTAAATGTCAAGAGGTTATTAAACACAACGTCTATATTACCCGGATTGTTAAGATAGTTTGAGAATAAATCAAGATAAGAATCTAAATTTACATTTTTAACAAGATCTTTTTTGAATTTCAACACTAATCTTCCTCCGAATTCAGTACGCATTTTTTTACCAGGAGTTAGAATTAGCCCATTAGCATCCAACACCGCTTTTTCAACACCAAAAGCCCCCGCATCTGCCAGGTATTGGCGATTAACGGTTGTTACTTTACCGGCAACCGGCGCAAGGAAAGCCGAAAAGTATGGAGCCGGCTTATAATCTAAACCAATGGCTATTTGTGTGTATCCCGGAGAATTAAAATCTGAAGTAGCTCTACCGGCTATAGAATCACCAATGTAATTGGATCCAGGAGCAAATTGTGTGCGATAATCTATTTGTGCAGCATAAAACCAATGTTTATGAAAAGCATCAACATTTAATTTTGAAAGGGCAAAAAGTTGATCAATATTTTTGCGGAATAATTTAGCATCTCCTGGTTTAATTATTCCATATTGTCCATCGAGCTTATTAGTCCAAGTAATTTTGGCTTTCTTATAGATTGCTTCAGCATTAACAATTGCGTTAGCAGCAACGTTATCTTGACCACCGCCTTGCCAATTGCTAAGTGCTGTTTGACTGAGATTAAGGCCGAAGAAGCCAGATTTTTTCCAATAACTGGTGTCTTTTTTTGCCGCTTCCTGTGCTTTTGAGTTTGTAGTACTAAAAATTACAACTACAATTAGGACTATAATTTTTTTCATGCTTTAATAAATTTCGGCAAAATTAAATCTTTTATTTTACCTGAAAGGCATGCTAATTAAATTTTGGGTTTAATTTTTAACAAGGTAAGGTTTGTTAAAACTCCTTTACAATTCTATATAGAGTGTCTCTTTCAACTGGAGTTTTCCCAACAGCTTTAATTAAGTCTACCAGCTCTTGCGTAGTTAATTTTGGGTTTTGTTCTTCGCTGCCAGCCATGCTGTATATTTTTGTTGTGTCATCAATCGTACCATCTAAATCATCCGCTCCAAAGTTCAGCGAAAGTTGAGCGGTTTTTCTGCCGATCATTGCCCAATATGCTTTAATGTGCTGAAAATTGTCTAAGTAGATGCGTGCGATAGCATAGTTTCTTAAATCTTCTATAACACTCACTTCAGGCACATGAGCCATTTGATTATCTTTATTTCTAAATTTTAACGGGATGAAGGCATTAAACCCTTTTGTTTCGTCTTGTAATTGTCTTAAACGGTCCATATGATCTACACGATGTTCAAAGGATTCGATATGACCATATAACATGGTAGCATTTGAATGCAAACCCATCTGGTGCCATATCTTATGAATTTTGAGCCATTCTTCTGAGCTACATTTACCTCCTGCTATCTGATCTCTGATGGTTTCGTTAAAAATTTCGGCACCTCCGCCCGGTAAACTATCCAAACCGGCTTTATGAAGTATTGCTAAGCCATCTTCATAAGATACTTTTGCTATTTTAAAGATATAGTGAAACTCAACTGGTGTTAGCGCTTTAATATGCAATTCCGGACGATGTTGTTTGATTTTTTCAAATAACTCTTTGTAAAAATTCAAATCTTGCTTAGGTACAACTCCGCCTGTTATGTGAACCTCAGTTACTGCTTGTTCATCATATTTTTTAATGATATTTAATATTTCATCTACCGATAGCTCCCAGCCTTGTTCTCTGTTTTTAATAAGCCTGGAATAAGAGCAAAAGGAGCATGTATAAACACAAACGTTTGTTGGTTCAACATGAAAATTATGATTAAAATAAACATAATTTTTATTCATGTAGGTTCGTATATGATTAGCTAAAATACCCAGATAAGACAGCTCCGCATGATGGTATAAATAAATAGCCTCTTGATTAGTAATACGTTTTCTTTGAGCTACTTTGCCGGCAATTTCTTTTAATTCAGTTGAGATATCGGCATCAAGAATCGCTTGAATTGATTGGTTTTCTTTAGCTGTTTCTATCATGTTAAGTTTATGACAACTTTAGTGAGTTTATGTTTAAAATCTTTTGTCAAAAATACTGAATTACCGCGTTAAACTAGTGCGGCCTTATAGTATTTCTTTAATAATGTATTTACTTTGGTTAAATTCTACTAAATCACCAACTTGTTTACCTATAAATTTTAAAGCAATTGGGGCATCTTTAGAAAGTGTTATAACGATTTTGTCTTGAAGTTTAATTTTGCCTATTGGAACGGCTAAAAAAAACCAATCTTGGTTAGTTTTAAATAATGTTCCAAAATCAATCCGTTCATGGGGTTCATCTCTTATTTTAACAAGTCGAGTTAATTGTAATTCAAAAACATTTAATTGTGATAACAATTGTTCTTGTTGTCTTTGGTATTGAGCTTTGGCTACCTCGTGTTTGTCGCCGGCCGTATTTTTTGTTTCATTTGTAATTGCCTCGTTAATTAAAAGGAGTTCATGATCGAGCTGGCTCAAGGATGACTTTAATTTTTTTTCGCAGGCTAACAAAATTTCTTTTTTAGTCATGGAATTAGCTGAAAAAAATTGTAAAACAAAACTGAAGCATTAACGCGCCGTCTATGAAAAAAAGGTAGTAAATATAGTTTCTTTTTTCATTTAAAAAGTAAAGCAATCCAAGCAGATAAACCCCTGAGGCAAGAGAACTATAAAAAAAGGTTCTCTCAATCACGTAAGAAGTAATGATAAACGATAAAGAGCATGCAGACACTAATAACTTAAAGTGCTGTAATTTTAAACGAACTGCAAAGGTTTGTAGGTTTATTTTAAGGTCTGGTGTAATATCCTTATAATCATATAAAATACTTAGGCAAAAAATTAACAAAAACTGAGAGGTGATATAAGGCAAATCAGAAGTGGAAATCTTCGGGTATAAAGGAATTATGATACATGAAAAAATAAAAACTATTGAAATGTGAAATGGCTTGTACCAGCCGTATCGCTTTAGCTTTAATGGTTTCACATAGTATAAAAGTGTAAAAATTGCAGCACCAAAATAGCACCAAAAATAAGACGTATTTTCAGCTAAGAAATGATATATATAATTAAAAGAAACAAGCAGAGATAAAACGATTAAGGTTAAAACAAGCTTTCGATTTTGTATATACCATTTATACTTTTCCTCAATTTCGTTGCTTTCTAATGTAGCGTCGTACAACTTTTGTAAGTTATAAACACAAAAAGTTCCAACAAAATTAATTAGCAGTGGAGTTAGTGGCAAGTTGAAATCACTGTAAATCCAATATGTTTGGGCAGTAAAGCAAACAACGCATATACTTAAGAAGATGTGGCTTTTTAAAATAAACTGCATTAAGTACTTTGCAACCGTTGTTTCACTGCTTCAAATAAAATGATTCCGGTTGCTACGCTAACATTTAATGATGCTGTGTTGCCATTCATGGGAATTTTTACCTGTAAATCGGAACGTTTAAGATATTCACCGCTTATACCATTTTCTTCGCTTCCCATAATTAAAGCGGTAGGCTGGGCTAAGTCGGCATTAAAGTATAAGTTGGTTGTTTTTTCGTGACAAGCAACAATTTGCACACCACTTTCTTTTAAATATTCTATTGTGTTTTTTAAATTTTCCTCTCTACAAACTTTAATTTGATGGAGGGCTCCGGCACTTGTTTTGATGGCATCGCCATTAATTTGGGCCGCACCCCGGGTAGGAATAATAATAAAATCTACTCCCGCACACTCTGCACTTCTTGCAATGGCACCAAAATTCCGAACATCTGTTACTCTGTCTAAAATCAGCAAAAGCGGCGTTCTACCACTTTCAAACACTTCACTTAATAAATCTTCAGTTTGAAAATAAGTAATTTCGGTTAAGTAAGCGATAACTCCTTGGTGATTTTTAGCGCTTATTCGTTGAAGTTTTTCGGCCGGAACAAATTGAAGCGGAATGGTTGTTCCTTGTATTGCTTTCCTTAATTGATGATAAAGCTCATTTGATAAGCCTTTTTGAAGTAATATTTTTTCAATTGCTTTACCAGCAATTATAGCTTCTATTACAGCTCTAGTGCCAAATATTAGATTATCGTTTTCTCCCATTATTGTTTGTAAATTTATGGATAATATTTTGTAACGCTTTAATATTTTTGGGTTATGACAAACATGAAGAAATTAATACTGTTTATTATTATATTTAGTAAGGTAACAGCCCAAACCACTTTTAAAAACTCACAGGAGTATAATGGCTTTTACTCATACAATAGCCAGAATTTTTACCTTACTGTTGCCTCTGTCTTAAGCCAGAAAAAACTAAAATCTTACTGTCAAACCAGCGTAAAAAATCAAAAAGAATTTTCTTATGAAGAGTTTGATGAGAGAGGAAGAACCATAGAGGTAAAAAGCAAAAGGTTGGCCAAGAATTTCAAAATAGGTAGGATTTACGATTTTAGCCATCAATTTTTTGAGTATGATAAATTTGACAACATGAAGCTGAAAAAATCTAAAAACGAAAAAGGTAATATAGCTCATCAAAACATTTATTTTTATAGGGGTAAAAACATGTTGGATTCTTCAATTGTTTATACTAATGAATTAAAAAGTAACTCTTACCATATTACCTATATGAGTAACAATAAACCTATAAGAACTCATTTTTATAAGTATAAAAAAGGCAAGAAAATAAATTCCGGTAAATATGAATTTGAGTACTATGAAAATGGCGATAGAAAGCAAACGAGAGCTTATAATGGGAAGAATAAAATAACAAACATTTGGAATTTTGAATGTGATGATAAGGGGAAGTTAGAAATAAAAAGCAACACTACTCAGATTTGTAAAAACAGCGGTTTTGACAATAATGGCAAACAGTTTGAAGCAACTTTTCAAAAACATAAAGATTTTGAAACGAAAACAGTTTCCACTTTTTACAAATTATCCGACAGTATTAACCATCTTCTTAAAATCGAAAAATATACCATTTATAAGGGCAAAGAAGAGAAAACATCATTGACACATTTCGCGGATAGCCTTGAACCTTATTATGAATACGTTGTGTATAATAACAATAAACCTATTTTTAGCGACAAGACAATATTTAAAACTTACTTGGCCCATAAAAAAGTAATTGAAAGTAAGGTAAGAACACATTATGTAAACGATAAAATAAATTATTGTATTACCGAAAGCTATAACGATAATGGTTTGCCACAAGAACAAACTTCTAAAAACAGCCACGGAAGAGTTGTTTCTAAAACTTTATACAGTTTCTTTGGCGACAGCCTTTACAAACAGGAAACTTACAATAATAAAGGAAAATTAACCAATAGCATTGTTACAAAGCTCATTTACTTTAATTGAGGATACCTTCCGCTTACCGCAAGGTTCAATTTTACAATTTGCGGATTAAATCGTGTTTTTTGGAGGAACAGCCCTTTGATATTAAAAACTTTATTAATAAGTAACACTGAATTTAACAGCGAAAAGGCGGATAAATGAGTTTTTTAGATGATAGGCACCTTAAATTTAGTAATCAATTTTTTTGCTAAATGTTGTTTAACTATTACCTTTGTTAAAATATTGAGAATATGGATGATATGTACCGAAAAGTTGAAGAAGCGCTTAATACCATTAGACCTTATTTAGAGGCTGATGGAGGGAATGTGGAGGTGTTGGAGATTACAGATAACCATATTCTTAAACTTGAACTCACCGGAGCTTGTAAAACTTGTAGTATGAGTCACATGACACTCAAGGCGGGAATCGAAGAAACAATCAGAAAGGCTGTGCCTGAAATAAAAGAAATTCTATCTATTCAAAACTAAATGAAACTAATTCAGAAATTATCAGAGAGTAAAAAAACACTCTTTTCTATTGAGATTTTACCACCATTGAAGGGTAAAAGCATACAAAGTATTTATGATGGAATAGATCCTTTAATGGAGTTCAAGCCGGCTTTTGTTGATGTTACATATCATAGAGAAGAGTACATTTATAAAAAGAGAGACGGCGGATACCTTGAAAAGGTAAGCATCAGAAAGAGGCCGGGAACAGTTGGTATTTGTGCTGCAATTATGAACAAGTATGATGTTGAGGCAGTTCCGCATATTATTTGTGGCGGTTTTACCAAGGAAGAAACCGAAAACGCTTTAATAGATTTACAATTTTTAGGTATTGACAATGTGCTTGCTCTGCGTGGCGATAGTATTAAAACTGAACCGTCTTTTGTACCTGAACCGGGTGGACACAATTATGCTTTAGATTTAGTAACACAAATTGATAGCATGAATAAAGGCAAGTATATGGATGAGGAGATGAAGGATGCTGCTCCAACTAACTTTTGTATTGGTGTTGCCGGTTATCCGGAAAAACATTTTGAAGCTCCAAATTTAATCAGCGATTTAAAATATTTAAAAGCTAAAGTAGATGCCGGCGCCGAGTACATTGTAACGCAGATGTTTTTTGATAATAAAAAGTACTTTGAGTTTGTTGATGTTTGCCGTCAAAATGGCATTAACGTTCCAATTATTCCGGGTTTAAAAATATTTAGTAGTAAAAAACAATTAACAGCTCTTCCAAAAATTTTCCATATAGATATACCTCAACCTTTTTATGAGGAGTTAGAAAAATGTAAGGATGACAAACAAATAAAACAAGTTGGAGTTAAATGGTGTATAGAGCAAAGTAAAGAATTATTAAAGGCCAACGTTCCTTGTTTACATTATTACACAATGGGTACCAGTGAAGCTACACGAGCAGTTGCAAAAGAGGTGTTTTAGTGAAGAATTTTAAACACCAGCTCTTTGTATAAATCACCTGAGTTTAAACTGCTATTTTCTATCCCTTTACTTTTTAAATCTGCTTCCTTTAGGTAGGAAAAGATATTTTTTAGTTTTAAGGTGCTGTAGTTGCCAGCAGCCTTTGCAATTCCATCAATGAAATATGGATTTACCCCAAGTGCACTTGCTGCTGCAAACTTACTTTTATCGTGCAAAAAATGGTATTTGAGTAGTTTGGTAAAAAAATTATAAAGAGAGCTAATTACCAATACAGATGGATTTTCTTTTTCATTTGACGCAAAGTAATTAATGATTTGGTTAGCCTTTAAAATATCTTTTTTAGCTAAAGCATCTTGTAATTCAAACACATTATAGTCTTTACTGATGCCAATATTTTCCTGAATTAACTCAATAGTAATTTCTTTACCTACTGGTAAATTGATAAATAATTTCCCCAGCTCATTTGTTATTTTACTTAAATCATTGCCCAAAAACTCTGACAATAAAATCGTTGCTTTAGGGCTAATGGCATAATTTTTGTCTGTTACATATTCTGTTATCCATTTAGGGATTTCATTATCGTAAAGTGTTTTGGTTTCTAAAAAAACAGCATGTTTTTGAATGGCTTTTGAAAGCGAGCTTCGCTTATCTATACTTTTATGTTTAAAAGCAAAAACTAGTATTGTTGTTGGTTGTGGGTTTTGGAGATAGTTAATAAACTGTGCCGTTGCGCTGTTGGATGAGGTTGACTTATTGCTGTTTTCTGAACCTTCGCCGGTTGTTTTACTTAACTCTTTGAGATTTTGAGCCTCTTTTACAATTACAACCTGGTATTCACTCATCATGGGGAATTGTTTTGCCAGCCCTAATACCTGAATTAAATCAACATCTTTACCATACACTACATTTTGATTAAATTCTTTATCAGCTTCTTCAAGAATGTTTTTTTCAATATATTCAGTAATCAAATCAATATAATAGCTTTCTTCACCACACAAAAAGTAAACCGGCTTTAATATTTTCCGTTTTAAATCGAGCAGTATTTGATTAGCTTCTTTCAAATTTAACTTAGGTTGAGTTTCAAAACATAAGTGGTTCCATTGTTGTTAATGACATCCATTTTACAATTTAATTGCTCTGCTAAAATTTCAATTAATTCTAAACCTAATGATTTGGCAGGTTGTTGAGCTTTAGAAACATCAAAACCTACGCCATCATCACTTATTTTTAGTGTTAAACTTTGATTTTCAACACTTGAAATAATGGAAATTGTTCCCCCTGCGTTTTCGGGAAAAGCATGTTTAAAACAATTCGTTAAAATTTCGTTCACAATCAGTCCAAGAGGTATCGCAGTGTCAATGTTTACTTTTGTTTCACTCGAATTTAGTTGAATGTTTAAGGTAATATTGTTTTCAGGCAAGGTACCCTCAATCTGATAAATTAATTTACTCAGAAAGTCTTCAAGCAAAACAGACGAGAGATTTCCTTTTTGATAGAGCATTTGATGGGTTAGGGCAATGGAGGCAATTCGTTGTTTGGCTTCGTTTAAAATTGTTGAAGACTCTTTGTTAGTTGTTTTGCCTATTTGTAAACTTAACATACTTGTAATAATTTGCAAGTTATTTTTTACACGATGATGTATTTCTTTTATGAGTAATTCTTTCTCTTTAAGCGACTGTTCAATAATTAAATTTTGAGAATAAATTTGTTTATTAACTTCTGATAGTTCTTGTTCTCTTTTTTTGGCATATTGGTTATTTAAAACTAAAAATACCACTACTGCCAACAACATTAAAATGCCCGCTAATAAATAGGCTCTAAAAGTTTTTTGTTTAGAATCCTCCAGTTTAGTTGCTGCTAAAACCTTGTTTTTTTGTTCAAGTTCAAGTTCTTTATTCTGAACATTGTATGCAACGCCTTGATTGATTATTTGCCGTTCTTTTTCAAGGTTGTTAATACTATCATTAACCTGAATAAATTTTGCATAATAGGAGGCTGAAAGTTTATAATCTTTAACCAAGGCATAATAATTGGCAAGAATTAAATCAGTTTTTACACTTTTGTATAAATGTGGCGCTCTTTTATGAAAATTAATAATTGTATCAAGGTAAATTTTGGCAGCAGTCGGATTATTTAATTTTAAATAAGTTTGAGTCAATAGCATATAACTATTGTAGGCGCTTCCATATTCATTACACTCAATACTGGCCTTTATATCATTAAACAATAGAGGTATGGCTTCTTGATATTTTTTACTGTTAAATTTCGAAGATGCTATATTTCCGTCGATTAAGCCATTGTAGAAAACAATGGTCTTCCGGTTTTCAGGAGTTTCTGGAATATTTTTTAATTTTGCCTTTGCTTTCAAAAAATAAAACTCGGCGCTATCTGAATTTTTAAGTAAGTTAAAATAATGTCCTAAATCATTATTTAAATAAACCTCACCAAATGGTGTTGGTTTGGCACTTAGAAACTCCTTTTTTCTTTGTTCTATACTTTCTTTGTATAAACCAATCGCATAAAACAGTTTGCTTTTTTGTGAACCATAGCTAATTTTTTTATCCTTACGTTTTTCATAATTCTCTTCAACAAAACGATTCATTTCCATTGCTTTTACAGCATCTTTAATTTCAATATAATTGTCTTTTAGTTTGATATAACACCACAATGAATCGTCTAAATTACTACAATGATAGTTTAAAGCCTTTTGCAGAATGTGGATGGCTTTAGCATAATTTTTATTGTATACTTCAATGTTTAAGTCAATTTTGTCGAATAGTAATCTGGCTTCTTGATGTATGGTTTTATTGTAAATGGTTTTCTTAATGCTCTCAAGCGTGTCACTTAGTAGAGGAAAAATTTCCTTAATGTTTTCATATGGTTCCTCTGAAACCATTTTAACTTTTTCCTTAATTGGGGCATTTTGAAACTTTTTATAAAAGGCTTCCTGATTAAATTGCGCATTTAATAGGCTGCTTAAGGCAAGCGTTAAACTAATCAAATATTTATTCAAACCTCTCATTTAACTTGCCCAACCTTCTCTGTCCAAACTTCTATATTGTATGGCTTCTGCCAGATGATTTGTTTCAATGTTATCTGAAGCGTCAAGGTCAGCAATGGTTCTAGATACTTTTAAAATTCGGTCATATGCTCTTGCGCTTAGCCCTAACCTTTCCATGGCGTTTTTGAGCAAAGTATGCCCGGCTTCATTTAATTGGCAATATTTTGCCAAATCTTTTGTTTTCATTTGAGCATTACAATAAACTTCAGGATTATTTGAAAAGCGTTTTGTTTGAATATCGCGAGCTTTAATTACACGAGTTCTAATTATAGAACTATTTTCAGAATGCTGTTGTTTTGTTAATTCGCCAAATGGCACAGGGGTTACTTCAACGTGCAAATCAATTCTATCTAATAAAGGGCCGCTTATTTTACTTAAATATTTTTGAACAATCCCCGGAGCACAAACACATTCTTTTTCAGGATGATTGTAATAACCACATGGGCAAGGGTTCATGCTGGCAACTAACATAAAACTTGCAGGGTAATCAACAGCAAATTTTGCTCTACTTATGCTTACCACTCTGTCTTCTAATGGCTGCCGCATAACCTCCAATACAGTTCGTTTGAATTCAGGTAATTCATCTAAAAATAAAACGCCATTATGTGCTAAGCTAATTTCTCCCGGCTGAGGGTTATTTCCTCCACCAACCAAGGCTACGTCGCTAATCGTATGATGAGGACTTCTAAACGGACGCTGTAAAATTAAACCTTTACCGCCTTTACCGGCAACGCTGTGTATTTTTGTGGTTTCTAAAGCCTCGTCTAATGTAAGTGGCGGTAAAATGCTAGGAAGTCGCTTGCTGAGCATGGTTTTGCCGGCACCGGGCGGACCAATCAGAATTACATTATGCCCTCCTGCTGCAGCTATTTCAAGCGCTCTTTTGATATTTTCTTGACCTTTCACATCAGAAAAATCAAATTCAATAAAATTATTGCTCGTATTAAAGCTCGTTTTTAAGTCAATTACATGTTGTTGCAAAGTTCCCGAGCCATTAAAAAAATCTATCACCTCTTTTAAATGACTAGCTTGATAAACAATTAAGCCATCTACTACAGCAGCTTCCGGAGCATTCTCAACCGGCAAAATAATCCCTTTAAATCCATCTTGCTTTGCTTTAATAGCAATTGGAAGTGTTCCTTTAATTGGCCTTAATTCACCGTCAAGGGCTAGTTCACCCATAATTGCAAAATCGTTAAAGAGATCTTGTTTAAGTTGTTCGTTTGCACCTAAAATACCAACCGCAATTGTTAGATCATAAGCAGAGCCTTCTTTACGGATATCAGCCGGCGCCATGTTAATAGTTACTGATTTTCCAGGAATTTTTAATCCTTGTTGTTTTAGCGCTGTGTCTATTCGCTGTTGGCTCTCTTTAACTGCACTATCGGGTAATCCAACTAAGTAAAAATTAACACCGGTAGCAATGCTAACTTCAACTGTTATTTTAGTTGCCACGATGCCTTGAACGGCATAGCCATACGTTTTAACCAACATATTGCCAAGTTAATAATTATTTTAATGCCATAGCTTTTTGTAACGACAAATATTATTTGTATGTTTGAATAATTCTAAAGAGTATTGTTAATGAAAAAGGTTATTTTCGGAATATTTACATTTGTTTTTGTTGGGTTAAATTACGCTCAAGATAAATTAGTGAATGAAATGAATTGCTACAATAAATGGGCGGCTAAGTTTGAAGAACGAGGAGCAGATGAAGTAAAGGATGGTGTATATGAAGATGTTATAATAACATTTAGATTAGGAAATAAAGCCACTTGTAACAATGGTAAAGCTGAGGTTTTAAAAGGAAAGGTTATTAAGTTTTATATTCTTTTAAGCGATGGCTCCCATGAAGAGGTAAAACGGACCTGGAAAAACAAAAGCAATGAGAATGTGACCGTGATAAATGGTATCAGTAAAAGTTTATTAACAGTTCATAATGAATTAATCAATATTTTATGGCCTAGTAAAATAAAGGCTAAAAAAGCAAAGCCTTCTATTGCCCCTGATCCGACTGACGATTAACATAAACCAGTTCTAACATGCGAGAGAGTGAATGGTTTGAAGATTGGTTTAATTCCAAGTATTATTTTTTATTGTATAATAACCGAAATGATGATGAGGCCAAAAGATTCATTGTTAATCTATTTAACCACCTTTCTTCTGATTTAAAATTTAAAGTTTGGGATATGGCCTGCGCCAAAGGTAGACACTGTAGGGTGATGAATGAGTTAGGGCATGTTGTTACCGGTACAGATTTGGCTAAAGACAGTATAAAGGCCGCAATCCAACAAAGTAAAGAGGATATAGAGTTTTATATTCATGATATGCGACTCCCGTTTAGAAGTAACTATTTTGATGTGGTTGTAAATTTATTTACCAGTATCGGCTATTTTAAGAGGTTTGAAGATAACTTAAAGGTTATCAAAAATGCAGCAAGTGCTTTGAAGCCAAACGGGTATTTTGTGATTGATTTTTTAAATGCAACCAAAGTGATATCTTGTTTGAAACCTGAATCTATAGAGGAGAGGGAAGACATCCGTTTTTATATAACTAAAAGAATTGAGAATAATCAGGTAATTAAAACGATTAAATTTTCTGCTGATAAAAAGAATTATTCTTTTGAAGAAAGAGTTACTTTGCTAAACAAATCCATGCTGTTGAAATTTGCTGAATTAACAGAACTTAAACTCCAAAACATCTTTGGTAATTATAACTTAGAACCTTTTGATGAGATAAATAGTGAAAGACTAATATTAGTGTTTAAAAAATAATGCCCTTACTAAATAGTATATTTTATCTATCTGCTCCAATTTTATTATTTGGTTCTCTAACCTATTTTATTAAAATAAATCAAACGAAACTTCAACTACTATTAGCGCTCAGTGCCAGCTATATTTTTTCGGTGGCAATAATGCATTTGCTTCCTGAAGCGTATGAACATCAAAATCATAAGCTTGTGGGTTTGTTTATTGTGATTGGTTTTTGTTTGCAATTGGTTATTGATACTTTTAGCAGTGGAATTGAACATGGACACGTCCATTCGCATACAGCAACTTGTAAGAATCATTTTCCATTCAGCATCATTTTTGGCTTAATGTTTCATTCTTTCTTAGAAGGATTGCCTCTATACAATAGTATTACTAACACTTTTAATTATAAAATAATGCTCGGCCTTGCATTGCATAATACGCCAATTGCCATTGCTTTTGCAACTTTATTAAAGGATCATCATACGCATTCAATTAAGGTTATTGCATTGCTTGTTGTATTTTCATTAATGGCACCGTTTGGATTACTCACTTCTTATTTTTTAGGAACGAACTCTACTTTAAATCTTAAAGAGTTTATGCCAATTGCCTATGGCCTGGTTATTGGTATATTTTTGCATATCAGTACGGTTATAATGTTTGAAGGAAGTGAAAATCACAAATACAATTTGCCAAAAATTTTAGTGATGTTGTTAGGTGTGTTTTTAGCTTTTATTATTAGTTAGTTAATTAATTGGAAACATTTTTTATAGATGTCATTGTTCCACTTTCAGTCCCTAATAAATATACCTACAGGGTTCCGACGGCACTTAACAATCAATTAACTATCGGTAAACGGGTAATTGTTCAGTTTGGGAAATCCAAGTTATATACAGGCATCATTTACAAAATACATAACCAAGCGCCAGCTAACTATGAAGCAAAGTATATAGAAAGTGTATTAGATGAAGAGCCTGTTGTTTTGGAACAACAGCTGATGTTTTGGGATTGGTTAGCTTTTTATTATTGTGCCAATCCTGGAGATATATTAAACGCAGCATTACCCAGTGGTTTAAAGTTAAGCAGTCAGTCAACTATTCAAATTAATCCTGCTTTTAATTTAGAGGAAATGGATTACAATTTTCTCACACAGAGGGAGCATCAATTAATAGAAGCTTTAGTCGTTAACCCTAATTTATCGTTTGACGATGTTGTTAAAGTTTTATCAATCAAAAGTATACAGCCAATAATAGCTTCATTATTAAAAAAATCAGTCATACAAATTTTTGAAGAGGTTAAAGAGAAATATAAACCAAAGTTGGTGATATATCTTCAACTGAATCCGAGTTACGCCAGTGATGCAGCAATTAAGACTTTGTTGGAAAAATTTGGCACAAAAAGTTTTAAGCAAGCAGAGGCATTATTGGCATTTTTAGCAATTATAAGAGCTAGGAAAGGTTTAACATCAGAGTGGATTGTTAAATCTGAAGTAGTTGCTAAATCGGGTAATGCAGGTATTAATGCTTTAATTAAAAAGGAAATATTTTTAGAACATCTTATAGAGGAAGGGAGATTGGTTTTTGAAAAAGAGAGTAAGGAGATTGCCAAGCTTAGCGAAACTCAGGCAGATGTATTAAGAGAAATTTATAATGGATTTCAACTTAAGAAGCCTGTTGTTTTAAATGGTGTAACCGGCAGCGGTAAAACAGAAATTTATATTCATTTAATTAATGAATACATTGGTCGAGGAAGCCAGGTGTTATACCTGATACCTGAAATTGCCTTAACCACTCAGTTGATAACGCGATTACGGGCAGTTTTTGGCGAGCAAGTTGGTGTTTATCATTCTAAGTTCAGCGAAAATGAAAGGGTTGAAATTTGGAATAACGTTTTGCAATTTGGTAGTAGTCGCAACAAAACCGATTATAAAATAATTTTAGGTGCACGGTCTAGTTTATTTTTACCTTTTTCAAAACTTGGATTAATTATAGTTGATGAGGAACATGATAACTCATTTAAACAATATGACCCCAGTCCCCGTTATCATGGAAGAGACGCAGCCCTATACTTGGCCGCTCAACATAGGACTAATGTGTTGTTAGGTTCTGCTACACCTAGTTTAGAAACAATTTATCAAATTAAAAACAAAAAGTACATTGAGGTTAAACTAAACACGCAACACGTTAAAGGAGGAGGAACCGAGGTGATTATTTGTGACACCAATTTTTATGAAAAAAGTCAACAAATGAAAGCTTGTTTAACCACACCTTTATTTAATGCTATTGAAAGTGCTCTGTTGGCTAAGAAGCAAGTTATATTATTTCAAAATAGAAGAGGCTA
>B570J29032_109959416_pt1 | contig 24944 bp, 20 predicted proteins | sample LakMenEpi16Nov12_FD_29032 | JGI IMG/M metagenome (IMG submission 29032) | reverse complement strand
GTTATGGCTATATAACCGCCGCCGCCGCCGCCGCCGGGACCAAAAGCAGTTGAAGTACCTCCAAAACCACCTCCCATCACTACATTTCCGCCTTGTCCACCATTTGTCCTCAAAGTAACGCCAGTTACATTAGCTGAGGTGGATATTAAGATGGTTCCGCCACCACCACCGCCGCCACCAGAATCATCTCCGCCCAAGGTAAAGCCACTTCCGTTAGAAGTAGATGTGCCATTATTTCCATTACTAATAATAAATCCGGCTCCGGATACCGTTCCGTAAGTGAGCATGTATATTAAACCACCGCCTCTGCCACCATGTCCGCCGGTATTGCCATTTGTAACGATATTATTAACATGTCCGGCTCCTCCTCCTCCACCAAAAAAAATTCTTCCGGTTGTATAATCCAAACATCTTCCTCCATGACCACCGTGCCTTGGCCTATTGGCTCCGCCCCATGCAGTATTTCCCGGCCCATTTGTATTGGGGTTAAGATTATTACCGGAAAAGCCATATCCACCTTTTCCTCCGCCCGGAGAAACGATTGCGGCCCGCCCAGGAAACTCCAAATTGAATGCAACGGCATAGGCAGGATTACAAACACCGTAACCGGACCAGTTGGCTAACGAACCAGCATTAGAACCTCCACCTCCTGCACAATTATGTGAGTTTCCGCCTCCACCGCCGTTTGCCGGCGCTCCTTTTGCAAATGCACCGCCATAAAAAGCAATATAATCGGCAGCAGAACCTGCAATGCTTTCTCCTTTTTCTCCGCCTTCGTTTACACCGCCACCATTATCTACAAATCTCAAACCACCAAACGTGCCATTATTGGAAGCTAAACCTCCACGAAACCCTAGGCCGGTTGCTACAACAGAACCATTAATAACACTGGCACCATTTACCTCTACTGATACAATACCCCCTATGGTTCCATTCCACGGATCGCCTGTTAATATGGATCCCGCATTTACGGTAAGTGCACTATATCGAGGTACACGCACCACTTGTGTTTTGGAATTAACTGTTGTATAACTATTTTTCAAGCCACAGTCTAGTTGAATAGAGGTACCATTTGGAATGGCAAATACCTGCCCAAACTCGTAATTCCCGCAATTTTGATAAGATAATATTTCTCCGTAAGTAGAATCTTGACCTGGAGGGGCGGCAAAGGTTTTCATATTTATACCTTGAACCTGAATAATCATGACTAAATCACCAACTTGCAAGTTGCCCGCAAAACGGCCATTCGCATTTAAATTACTATTGGCAACACTAATAATGTTTGTTCCTGCAACCGCATTTGCTGTAAGAGCGGTGTACTCATTAACCGTAGAACTTGGAGTCGAGAACACTACAGCACCATGTTTACCTCTTTGAGCAAAGAATGAATTAATAATCCCTAAAACTAGAATTGCTACTGTGTAAAATCTAATCATATCAACCTAACAAAAATAATCAAATTTTTGCGGGTAAATCGTACCTTTACTCATTAGTTACGACCGTTCAAAAACTAAAAACCATTATATTTTTATAAATAACCTATTTCGACTAAAAGTGACCTACGACCTCGATAATTTTGAAGAACAGTTCAATGAGAAAATTCTTAATAATGGCCTTAAACTTTTTAAATCACCTTACACCCAAATTACAAAGGAGAGAAATAATATAAAATTTGAGTATAAGAAGACAATTTTTGATATTTCAATCAAACGTACCGGTAATAAGTTACATACGAACTGTAGTTGTAAAAAATTACAATGCGAACATATAGCTGCATTATTGTTTTTTTTTAATAAAGACAAGTTTAATTTAATAACAAAATCGCGTAAAAAATCATTAAAATCTACCTTTCATAAATCGTCCAACTTTAAAACAAAATTAACTATACCTGAGCTACTCGCTGAATTAGATTCGAAAAAATTACTTCAAATTCTGAACGAAATTGCATTAAAAAACGAAAACATAGACATTCAGATCCGAGCCAATTTTGCAACCAGCAAAAATCATAGTCCATATGAATTACTCGAATTGAAAATTCAAAATGTTCTTTTTGACAATAAAGAAAATGAAAGCGAATCAAAAATTGACACCTATCATTTAACGCAAATCATAATTAAGTTACAAGAGAATTTCGCGGGTACTGGTATTGTTAAATTTTATTTTAACTGTGCTCATATTCTATTTAATATCTATTCAAAAAAGCAAAAACATTGGCTAAAAGTAGTAGTTGAAACATTTTGTGATGAGGCCTTTTCAAAAGTTTCAATTTCGGAATTAAAATCGAACGGTTTTCAATTGACAGAACTATTGGATAATTATGAACGAAAAATTAAACCAAACAAGGACAAATTGATTAACAGATTCTACATAAGGTGTTTGTGGGCAGCAGATAGCAACGTGGTAGCAAAATCTTTAAACTCGTTTGAAAATGCTATCATCAAACAGAAACAAGTATGGTTAGATTCAAAGCTTAACCTAAATATTTTACAATTCATTTTATCTCATAAAAAAGGTTCCATAAAAAAAAATATTGAAACGGGTCTCGAAATCAAACTAGCGGCCACAATTGCATTACTAGAAATGGAACCAAAAAAGGCTAATCAGCTCTTAATGCAATTAATACATGAAGGATCAAATTTCATCTTTAGCAATTATTCAATTAGTTCTCGTATTTATCAATTGCTGAAACTACATTCGCTTGATGTAACTTTAAAAGTTTATCTTTTAACTTCTTTTAAGACAGAATGTGATTTCAAGGAAGATTATTTGGTGGAATTTGATCGATTAATCAAAAATAAAAAGGAAAGATTACAAGAAATCATTTCAATAATCGATTTTTGGTTTGCACTCAAAAATCCAATGTTTATAAATCCTATACTTGAACTTTCTACCAGATACCAACTGAAGGAAATGTTATTAAAAATTTTAAAATCGAACATCGTAGCATTTACATCATTTAAAAAATTGCTTTTGAGTCAAAATAGTTTTCCGTTCAAAGAGATGGAAGATATATTCATTGAATCAATTATTCGAAAAGTGAACCAAACAACTTCAAATACTTCGCAAGAGAGAATATTCCTTGAATTACAAGAAATATTAATCCATTTGAACATTGTTAATGATAAACTGTTTTATAAAAAGCTATACAATAAAAGGTTTCAAAACAATTACTTCTTTAAACTAGTTGAAAAAGAACTTGAATAAATCTAAAAATCATATAGCCTAATTACTTAATTTTACATCATGTACATAACCACAGAACAAGTCATCAATGCCCTTAGATATGTTGACGATCCGGATTTAAAGAAAGACTTAATCACCTTAAACATGGTGAAAGATATTGAGGTCAAAGGCAATCAAGTTTCTTTTACAGTAGTTCTAACAACTCCAGCTTGTCCAATGAAAGATATGATTCATAATGCCTGCACGAATGCTATTTTACATTACGTTAGTAAAGATGCTATTGTAAAAATAAATATGACAGCGCAAGTTACAAGCAAAAAAGAAAAAGATGAAACAACCCTTAAAGATGTAAAAAACATTATTGCAGTTGCAAGTGGTAAAGGTGGTGTAGGTAAGAGTACAATTGCAGCTAATTTGGTTTTGGGGTTAAGTAAACAAGGTGCTAAAGTTGGATTGGTTGACGCAGACATTTATGGTCCTTCACAACATATCATGTTCGGTGTTGAACGTGAAAGCCCGGGTCCAGGGGAATTTAACGGCCAAAAAAAGATGTCGCCGGTCATAAGTTATGGCGTAAAACTCAATTCCATAGGTTTTATGGCGGCACCTCACCAAGCAATTGCCCTAAGGGGTCCAATGGCAACCAAAGCACTTAACCAACTATTTTACGACACTGTATGGGGAGAATTAGACTATTTAATTGTTGATTTACCTCCAGGAACAGGAGATATTCAAATCAGCTTATGTAGTTCAATCCCTGTAACAGGTGCAGTAGTAGTTTGTACACCACAAGCCGTTGCGATAAGCGATGCCAGAAAGGGAATTTCCTTGTTTCAACTTGAACAATTAAATATTCCCGTACTTGGACTCATAGAAAATATGGCTTGGTTTACACCTGCGGAATTACCTGAAAACAAATATTACATATTCGGAAAAGATGGCGTTAAAGACTTAAGTGAAGAATTAAATCTTCCTTTGTTAGCTCAAATTCCATTGGTTCAAAGTGTAAGAGAGGCTGCAGATATTGGTAGACCAGCCGTATTGCAAGATAACACTGATTTATCACTTGCGTTTATTGAAGTTGCACAAAATGTAGCTCAACAAGTTGCCATTCAAAACAGTCAATTAATTTTAAACTAATGCTCCATTTAAAACAATTTACCTTTAATCCTTTTCAAGAAAATACATATATTTTATATAATGATTCGAAAGAAGCTTTCATTGTAGACCCCGGGAATTCAAACGCCAAAGAAAACACAATCATTACTCAATTTATTCAAGAAAAACAACTAACATTAACCAGGTTGCTTTTAACGCATGGCCATATTGATCATATCATGGGAAATCAATTTATATTCGAAACCTACGGATTACTCCCTGAGATGAATGAAAAAGATTTGTTTTTTATTCAATCCATGCAAAAAACGGCTCAGATGTATGGGATTCAGGCTGAACCTTCACCATTGCCGAAACATTTTATAAATAATAACGATATAATTACACTTGGTAATTACGAGTTTTTATGTTTAGCCACTCCCGGTCATTCACCAGGTAGTATTTGTTTTTACTGCCCTTCTATGAAACTCTTAATTGGTGGAGATGTCCTTTTTCAAAATAGTATCGGCAGAACCGATCTTCCAATGGGTAATCATCAAGAATTAATTAACAGCATCAAAAATAATTTATTTGTTTTACCAAAAGAAACTAAAGTATACTCCGGACACGGCCCAAGTACGACAATAGGAAATGAGATGGAAACAAATCCGTTTTTAAATTAACGAATCCGTTTAATTGAATATTCTCTTATTTTTTCCTTACCGTTCACAAAGCCCCACTCAAAAACATCTATAATGCTATCTTTTTCAAGACTATAACGCATCACAGAAGGAAAATCTCTGAAAGGGTTTTCGAATGTAAATGCCTTATTTTGCTGTTTGGTTAATAAAAACTCGGTTTTTTTACCGTCGTTTTGTCCTTTAACATCATATAACATCTTAATAGCTTCTTTGTCTTTATATAGGGCCATATTCATCAAAAAAGCTGTATCCTTTAAGTGAATAAAGTATCCTTTACCAATATACTCATTTTCATTAATCTTTCGCCACATTTCAGTATACTCGCCGGAATTTGAAGTATACTTAAATACCCCTTCGATCCAAAAAAAAGGTTTTTCCTTTTGATTATTAGAAGAATCTTTATTTGTTGATTCGTTGGTTTGATGAGGAACTTGGCCGCCTCCGCATCCAAAAAAAACAGTTAAAAAGCAAACAAAACCAAGGAGTTTCACGTTATAAAGCTACAAAAAATTATTATTCTATTTATATTTACAGAATTGAAAGTAACACTAAGCATACTATTTATTTGTTTCCAATTTGCAATCTTTTCTCAAAAAGATTCCAGCTACTTTAGGAAAGAAGAAATAATTCATGACGGAAAACTATACCGCAAGTATAATAATTACGTTACTGTCGGTCCCGGCTATTCATTTTCAAGTATAAGAAAAGATGTACAAAGAGATCTAGGGATTGATTTTAATTTTCATATCCGAAGAATATATTTTCAAACAGGCGTAATCATGAGTGGAAATGAATTTTTAAGTAACAACCATCTCAATTTTAAATTTGGAGCAGGACTAAGAAAAGAAAATCGCAAAAATCATTTCGCATTTTTTGTTGGACCAACCTATTATACCGGAGTGATTGGGATTGAAGATTCATTAGGCATAAGACCTCAATTTTATTCTGGCGTTGGCGCTTATGTTTCTGCTCAAGCAATCATTAAACTAACTTACGATATAGGCTTTGGAATTCAGCCATACCTAACTTTAAGTGCCAAACAATCACAAGGTGGAATTAAATTGGTAATGTTTTTCTCAGGTTCTTATAGAGGTCCAAAACGTAATTACAATCCTAATGTCAGAAACTATCACTGATAAAAAAGATTTCTTAATAATAGGAAGTGGCATTGCGGCATGCACACTGGCTCACACCTTTGATAAATGTGGATTAAGTTTTCAGCTTCTTTCAAAACCTGACTTAAGTAATTGTTCAAAAATAGCGGCAGGACTTTGGAATCCTATTGTTTTTAAAAGGTTAACAAAAAGTTGGTTAGCTAATGAATTAATCGACTTTTTAATTCCTTTTTACAAAGAAATTGAGGATAAAACAAACTCAACTTTTTTACATGAAAGACCCCTCATCAAAAATTTTTTTGAGCAACAAGAAATTAATTTTTGGGAGAAGAAAGCACAATCTGAGTTAAACGGTTTCCTTAAGTTACCTATATTAGATTCATATAATTTAAATTTTAACGGTGGGGTTTTAACTGAAAAAGTAGGACTTGTCAATAAAGCCGGTAATATAGATACCAAAAAATACATAGATGTTACCCTTAACTACTTTAAAGATAATTTTATTCCCTTAAAACTCAATTACAACGAGCTCTTATTAACAGAAAGTGGAGTTGAGTTTAAAGGTTTAGTTTATAAAAACGTCATCTTTTGTGAGGGGTATTTAGTAGAACATAACCCGTTTTTTAATTTTATTCGTTTAAAACCTGCAAAAGGAGAAGTGCTTAAAATTAAATCCGAAAAGTTATGCCTCAACAAATCAATACTTAATAAAGATGGTTTTATTTTTAATACCCATGAAAAAGAATTTGTTGTTGGTTCAACTTATGAATGGCATTACTTGAATGAAAAACCCACTACAGAAGCTAAAGCAGAATTAGAAAAAAAATTAACACAATTAATTGACGTACCTTACTCCATTCAATCACATGAAGCCGGCATTCGGCCATCTTCAGAAGATCGACGACCAATAATCGGAAGACATCCTAAATATGCCAATTTATTTGTGTTTAATGGCTTAGGGACTAAAGGTGTTATGCTGGCACCATATTTTGCAAATAAATTCGTAAATTTCTACTTGAAAAAATCAACTTTGCCGGATGAAGTTAATGTAGCCCGCTTTTATTCTAAATATAATGCATAAAACAAATCAACACATTTTAAGGCTTATTGGAAGAAGAGAGTTCGTTGACTTTCCTGAATTTGGTATTAATGCAATTGAAGCCAAAATTGATACTGGTGCATATACTAATTCATTACATTGTGAGAAAATTGAAATAGTTAGCCATTCAGCAAAAGCAATTTTACGCATAACCATTAAATTATCGGAAACAGGCCTTCAAAAAACCAAAACGATTGATTTTGAAGAATACACAAAAAAGAAAATAAAAAATTCATTTGGCGAACTAGAAGAAAGATATGTTATTAAAACATTAATTAAATTAGGGCGAAAACGTATTCGTACCTCTATCTCCTTAAGTAACAGAGAAAATATGCGTTATGAAGTTCTTATTGGAAGAAAAATGTTAAAAGGCAAATTTTTGATTGATGTTAATCAAATACATTTAGGTGGTAAAAAAATTGTAATTTAAACTCATAAAAAAATTAACGGTACAATATGAAAATAGCTGTTCTATCCAGAAATAAAAACCTATACTCAACCAGAAGAATAATTGAAGCAGGTGAACAACGCGGCCATGAAATGATATTACTTGACCATATGAAATGTGTTTTGGTTATTGAACAAGGTAGACCACATATTTATTATAATGGTAAAGAAGTTGTAGATATAAATGCAGTTATTCCAAGAATTGGAGCAAGTGCTACTTTTTACGGTAGTGCAGTAGTTCGTCAGTTTGAAATGATGAAAATATTTACTGCTGTTGAATCACAAGCACTTGTTAGATCAAGAGATAAGTTAAGAAGTTTACAAATTTTAGCTCGTGCCGGAATTGGTATTCCTAAAACTGCTTTTGCATCTTCTCCTAAAGACAAAGATATAGATAGTGTAATTGAAAATATTGGAGGTGCACCATGCGTTATCAAATTGTTAGAAGGCACTCAAGGAATTGGTGTGATTCTTGCAGAAAATCAAAAAGCTGCGAAAAGCGTTGTAGAGGCATTTTTAAAGCTCGAAGCAAATATGCTTGTTCAGGAGTACATTAAAGAAGCAAAAGGTGCAGACTTAAGAGTATTTGTTGTGGATGGGCAAGTTATTGGCGCCATGAAAAGACAAGCTAAAGAAGGTGAATTTAGAAGTAATTTACACCGTGGCGGTACAGCTACTGTTATTCAATTAACACCGGAGGAAAGAGCCACTGCAATTAAAAGTGCGAAAAAATTAGGGCTTGGAATTGCCGGCGTTGATTTGTTGCAAAGCAGTAGAGGACCATTAGTGATGGAAGTTAATAGCAGCCCAGGGTTGGAAGGAATTGAAGGGGCTACCGGATTAGACATTGCCGGCAGAATAATTGAATATGTTGAACGCAACGAGTTTAACAAACCTGGTGAATAGGTTATGCAGGAAATTCTCGAAATTAATAACCAAATTATTAAAGCTGGCGAAACAAAACAAGTTGTTTTAAATGATTATGAGCTGCACACCAAAACTAAAATCGAAATCCCGGTTCATGTCATTCGATCATTAAACCCCGGTCCTACAATGCTTTTAAGTGCAGGAATGCATGGAGAAGAAACAAATGGAATTGAAATAGTAAGAAAACTTATTTCAAGAGAAGAGGTTAAACAATTAAAATCTGGTAATTTAATTGCGATTCCGGTTATAAATATTGTTTCATTTTTATATGGAAGCAGAGACCTACCAGATGGCAGAGATTTAAACAGATGTTTTCCAGGGAGTAAAAGAGGCAGTTTAGGCAGCAGAATTGCTAACGATCTAATGAAACATATTTTACCTTTAATAGATTTTGGTGTCGATTTTCACACCGGAGGAGCTAAAATTAATAATTACCCACAATTGCGATGTGTTTTTGATTTTCCTGACAATCTGAGTTTGGCTGAAAAATTTTCTCCCCCTTTAATTATAGACAGCTCTTATAGAGAGGGAACTTTTAGACATGAGGCGGCAAAAAAAAACAAACCTATTTTAGTTTATGAAGGTGGCGAAAGTATGCGTTTCGATTACCTTGCCATTAATGAAGGCATTAATGGTTGTTTGCGACTGATGAAATCATTTAACATGATTGATATTGATTTACCAAATCATCCATTTGTAAAAATTAATAAAGATGTTTGGATAAGAGCTAACTCAAGCGGATTATTTCATATGAATGCTAATAATGGCGCATTTGTAAATGAAGGAGATTTATTGGGGGTCATTTGCAATCCTTTTGGAGATATTGAGCACAAAATCATTAGCACTACAGACGGCTACATTTTTGGTGTAAATAAGCAGCCGGTTGTTAACGAAGGCGATGCTTTGATTCATATAGGGATTGAAATGAGTTAAGAGTTATTAAAAATTATCTTTTAATAAGTTCATAATCTGATAGTTAAATACTGCTTCTTAAAATGCTTACTTAGTGTAAATATTTGAGCCTATGTATTCAATAAATTTCAATAAGTTTTTCTTTTTATTTCTTTTTCAATTCGTTATAAGTCTGTCTTTAAATTCTCAAACAAAAGATGAAATGGAGAGAAAAGCATATGATCTGCTAAACGATGAAGACTATCCGGCAGCATACATTGCTTTTGATGCACTGTCAACAAAGTATCCAAAAGAAGTTGATTACAAACAAAAATTAGGTATTTGTTGCTTAAGATACCCCGAAAAAAAAGATCGAGCCATTGAAGTATTCTCATCATTAAAGGAAACAACTAAAGATGTTTTGTATGAGTACTATCTGGGGATTGCACTCCAATCAAATTACAAATTCCAAGAGGCAATTCAGAAACTTGAAAACTACCGTTCAATTGTAAAAAAGCAAACTAAAAACGATGAAAATAATTATTTTGATGCTGCTGCGCTTGCCATTCAAAATTGTAAAAACGGTATTGAATTAATTGATAAAAAAGTAATTGCAGATATTAAAAACATTGATAAACCTATTAACACCGATGAAATGGAATATGTACCATGTATTACTACTGATGAAAGTGTAATGTTTTTTACTTACCGTGGTAAAAAAAGTTTAGGCGGAAAACAAAACATCAAACTCGAAAAAGATGAAGTTGAAGGTAAGTATCTAGAAGATGTTTATGTTTCTTACCACGAAAAAGATGGCAATTGGTCAGAACCAAAAAGTGTTCTCTCAATTAACACTAATGGAAACGATGCAGCTATCTCGATTTCGCCCGACGGTAAAACAATTTTTTCATTTAAATCAACAGATAAAAATACGGGTGACATCTATGTATCAGAATTAAAAAGTCAAGAATTTTCTAAACCCATTCCTTTAAACTCAAATATAAATACACCTAATTATTGGGAGGGTTCTTGTTCAATTTCAGCAGACGGAACCTTATTATATTTTGCAAGTGAAAGACCCGGTGGACTAGGAGGCAGAGATATTTGGGTAAGTAAAAAAGTAAATGGAGATTGGGGGCCAGCGACAAATTTAGGACCTTCAATTAATACCCCTTATGATGATGATGCGCCCTACATACATCCTGATGGAATTACCTTATTTTTCAGTAGTAAAGGTCATCAAAGTATTGGTGGCTATGATATCATGTTTAGTGTGAAGAAGGAAAATAATTGGCTCCCTCCAAAAAGTATGGGCTTACCCTTAAATACCACTGAGGATGACCGTTATTATGTTATTAACTCAGATGGTAGTACAGGATACTTTAGCAGTAACAGAAGTGGTGGAATCGGAAATCAAGATATCTATAAAGTACAACCTGGTATTTTAGGTGAAAAACCCGTAATTGCATTATTAAAAGGTGTGGTTTACGGGAATGATAAACCAGTTCAGGCCAAAATAGAAGTTCTAAAAATTGTTCAAAAAGAAAATATTGGCCCTTTTGAATCCAATGAAATAACCGGAAAGTACATCATGCCATTAAGTCCCGGCTCAATTTACAGAATTAAAGTAACCGCTCCTAACTTCGATCCAATTGAGGAAGACATGGATTTTGAAAACCTAAATGCTTACGTTGAACAAAATAAAGATTTTTACTTATACAATGCCGGTAAAACACCAAGTGATACCATAAAGGTTGCAACTACCACTACCACGGCCAGCAACAATTCAAATTCACCTTGTAATGGCGGCTCACCTTTGCCAGACTTCACCCCAATAAAAGGCAAATCACTTAACGACCCATCTGTTTACGGTCAATTACTAAGTATGGCAGGTAATTATTGTAATAGTGGTCTAATCTTTAAAGTTCAGATTGCTGCATACCGTAAACCTCAAAATTACAACTACTCGCACTTAAGCGAATTTGGCAAACCGGATGTTAAAGATTATCCTGATGGCATTACTCGCTTTACTCAGTTAGAATTCAGCACCATAAAGGAAGCCGAAGTTCAACGCCAAAAATCAATTGCTAAAGGCCAAAAAGATGCCTGGATTGTTGCTTTTGTTAATGGTAAGCGCTATACGCTGGAAGAGCTTATTCAGTTAGATTTCCTCGGAAAATCAATTAACTAAATGACAACAAACCTCATGAACTTATGGAGAATCTCCATATTTATTGAGGTTTAACAGTTTTTATAAATTGATAGTAATACTATTATTAAACAAAGTAGTAATATTACTGTTTTAATTGCATGAGTGTTCATATAGATATTGATATATCTAAAAATTTAAGCATCAAAGATCCATTTAGTTCAGAACTTGGTAAAAAAATTGTATTGAATGGATTGAGCCTTATTAACCACTATGGATTTGAGGATTTTAATTTTAAAAAACTGGCTGTTGCCTGCTCCACCACAGAGGCATCAGTTTACAGGTATTTCAATAACAAAGTACAACTTCTTGCATTTTTAACGGCTTATTATTGGAACTGGACAGAGTATCTAACCGAACTTCATTGTCAGTTAGCTAAATCACCTAAAAATAAACTTTCAATCTTAATCAATATTATTTGTCATCATGAAATCAATCCTGAGAACATAAATGGGATTGAATATTCAGATTTACATCAACTCATTAACTGCGAATGGCAAAAATTAATTTACAACAAGGAAACAAAGTTAATTCCTGCCAATGCAGCCTTTGAAGATTATAAGCGTTTTAAAAAAATGGCATCAGTTATTTTAACTGATTTAAATAAAAATATCAAAGAACCGCAAGCAATTATTACAACACTTATTATTACTGCTAATACTCAATTGTTTTTTAGCAAGAAGTTTCAAGCCTTAAGTTCTATTCAACAGCCAACAAAAGCCAAGGTTGTACAATTTGTTTATAATACTGCTTTAAAATTAACTCAACATGATTAACATATATATATACTTGAATAAGGAGGAAATGGCCACAAGATGTGCTCAGACACTTGTTAAAGAAAAATTAGTTGCCAGAGCAAGTATTGACATTAACAACAAAGTTTTACAAAACGAAAACGATTTATTAATTACCGAAACTATTTGTGTTATTACTGCGCAAACCAAAGCCATACTGTTTGCGAAAATTGTTGAATTTATACAAACAAATTTCGATAAAAACGCATCTATTTTCTCCACCCCGCTTACACAAGCCAACGATAACTTATCGCTTTTCATTAGAGAAAACACTCAAGATATTAAGTCATGATTACAGCAAATTTTAAAAACATCTATACCTATTATCTCGAAACAAATAACATTAGCTTAATTGATGTTAATTTAAGTGAGTTTCTGGCAGATAATGAGTTAAGATCGTACGAAACTCCCACTGACTTTTTAGATGCCTTACAGGAAGAGGGGCCGGATGTTAACTTGAATTTTTTTGGAAACAAATTAATCCCTGCCGAAATTATAGAATTAGTAAATTCAGAAAATTTTGGTTTCATCATTTTTAAAAAGAATGGGAGCGATACTGTGCCATACCTGCTTGAAAGAAAAGATAAAGCGATCACAGAGATTAATTTAAAACTGAACACTGTTAAAGAAATTGAATTTTCTAAATTTAATGAGAACGATTATTGCTTCGAGTTTGAAGATCTTAATGCAATTACCTGCATTGTAAATGAAAGTAATTACGTTAGCCTATTAAATACAGAACCCGATGCTAAGCCATTTAAAAAATTAGTTTCCTTTTTAAGGCTTGAGCGAAAGGACATTTATAACCTCCTCCTATATACACTAATTGGTGGTATAGTTGGGCTTACGGTTCCGTTAGGAATACAAAGTTTAATTAACTTTCTTCAAACCGGACAGGTTACAGCTTCCGGTATTGTCCTTATCATTCTTATTATTATAGGTGTTTTAAGCTCAGGGGTAATACAAATCATTCAGTTATGGATAATGGAAATTATTCAACAACGTTTATTTGCAAGAACTGCCTTTGATTTCATTAATCGCATCCCTCAATTAAGTCATAAAGTTTTGAGTAAATATTATCCCCCGGAATTAATGAATCGATTTTTTGACATTGTTTCATTACAAAAAGGTTTATCAGGCTTATTAATCGATATCACCTCTAGTTTAGTTCAAATATTATTCGGTCTGTTAATTTTGTGTTTCTATCATCCGGTATTTATTGCGTTCACGGTATTTATTATAGTAATCGTTATTTTAATTTTAAAGTTAACTTTCGAAAAAGGATTAAGCAGTAGCCTTAAAGAATCTAAATTTAAATATCAAACGGCAAATTGGTTGCAGCAAGTTGCAAGAGCGCGCGAAAGTTTTAGAATGTATACACAAGGGTCGTTTGAATTAAATAAAATGGATTCATTAGTAAGTAGTTATATTCTTGCAAGAAAAAAACATTTCAAAGTGCTCGTAACACAGTACATTGCTTTCATTGCCTTTTCTGTATTAATTACCGGCGGTTTGTTAATTGTAGGATATATTCTTTTGATGAGCGAAACTATCTCACTTGGACAGTTTGTTGCCAGTGAGGTAATCATTTTATTAATAGTTAATTCAATCGAAAAATTAATTTTAAAACTAGAAAGTGTATACGATATTTTAACAAGCGTAGAAAAAATTGCTCAGGTAGCTACCCTACCAATTGATAATATAAGAAATCAATTACGAATTAACTATAAATTACCTATAACGGTTCAAATTAATGGATTAGAAATTCATAACTCTACCTATTCATTTAGCCTAAATGCTGAACATCCAAGTCAATTAATTAAGCTGCAAAGCAGAAACGAAATTGATGCATTTATAGATTACTTTTATAAAGTAAAACCGGAAAGAAAAGGAGAAATTTTAATCAACAACATTAACGTTTCCAAAATTAATAAATACACCTTAAATGCTAACACAGGTATTTTCAGTGATAGAGAATTACTATTTGATGGCAGTATTAAAGAAAATATAACAATTGGAAATTCGAAAATTAAGGATGAGCATATTGTAAGTTTTTTCAATACCATAGGCGCCACAACCTTCATTAATTCACAACCTGAAGGTTTGAATACGGAAGTACTGGGAGGATTATACTCTGCAAAACAAGAATTTTACAGATTACTAATCCTTGCACGAACTTTATTGAAAGAGCCAAGACTTCTGGTAATTGATGACTATCTGTTACCGGAAATTGTTAATTCTCAGAAATTAATAGATTATGTTAAAACCAATTTACCAAATACGTTAATCATTATCGTAAAAACCAATACTCATGAAATATAATACTAAAAACTTTTCATTCTCGTTGGTTACTACACCAAAAAAAATCAGAAAGATTAATATCTTCTTACTTTGGTTCTTTGCTATTACTTTGATTATACTTTTTTTACCCTGGACCCAAAACTTTGAAATGAAAGGCAGTTTAACATCTTTAAATCCTGCAGACAGACCGCAAAGCATAAACTCTACCATTGCCGGGAGAATTGAAAAGTGGTATGTCTTAGAAGGGCAATCTGTCAAAAAAGGTGATACCATCCTTTTTTTATCCGAGATTAAAGATAAATTCTTTGACCCTAATTTTTTAACCCGAATTAAGGATCAAATTAATGCAAAAGAAAATGCATTAGGTTCAACCAAACAAAAATCCATTGCGCTTCAAAAACAAATTCAAGCTTTAAATGATGGTTTAAAGTTTAGCATTAATAAAGCTAAAAACAAAGTTCAGCAAGCAAAACTAAAAGTTCAAAGTGATAGCATCGATTTTATTGCTGCGCAAACCAATTACAAAATTGCCAAACAACAATTTGACCGACAAATAAAATTATATGAAATGGATCTAAAATCTAAAGTTGAGTTAGAATCCAGAGAACTAAAATTCCAAGAAGCGCAAGCCAAACTTTTAAGCGCAGAAAATAAATTCTTTAATGCTAAAAACGACATGGTTAACGCTTTCATTGAATTAAACTCAATAGAAGCAGAATACTTAGATAAAATATCCAAATCTGAAAGTGATTTAAATAGCACTTTGGCATATATGTTTGATACCGAAGGAACGATTAGCAAAATGAACAATGATTTCGCTAATATGCAAATCAGAAATAGTTTTTACTACATCACTGCGCCTCAAGATGGAATGATTGTAAAGGCTTTGCGCACAGGTATTGGTGAAACCATTAAAGAAGGCGATGAGGTGGTTACAATCATGCCTGAAAATCCCGAACTGGCAGTTGAAATGTATGCAAGCGCCATTGATGTCGCCATATTAAATGTTAATGACGAAATTAGATTACAATTTGAAGGTTGGCCGGCATTGGTTTTTAGCGGATGGCCTGGCGTAACATTTGGTACATTTGGTGCTAAAGTAAAAACGATTGATAAAGTTAGTACAGGTGGTAAATTTAGGATTTTAGCTACAGTAGATACTGAATCCGGTCACTGGCCAAAGCAAATTAGAATAGGCACCAATGCAAAAGGTTGGGCCATGCTTAAAACAGTTCCTGTGTGGTTTGAAATTTGGCGACGCTTGAACAGTTTCCCTCCTGAATTCAGAAATGATATGCCTCTAGAAAAAAAATTAGATCAAAAAAAAGGAAAAACTTCCACAGCTGAAGAGAAGGATGAAAAGGACGAAAAATAATTTTTTTAAACTAATAATTGTCGCTCTATTTATTAGCGTTGTAACTTCCTTTAAGTCGCAAACGTCTGATTCTTTATTCTTGACAGAATCTGATTTTATTTTATCAATTAAAAATTTTCATCCTGTTTTAAAATCATTTCAGTTAATTGAAAAATCAGCCAAAGCCTTGCAAATGGGCGAAAAAGGTGCGCTTGATCCAAGTATTGCGAGCGATTATGCTCAAAAATCATACGATGGTAAAAATTATTACTCTGTATGGCAATCACAATTAAAAGTGCCAACATGGTTTGGTCCTGATTTTAAATTAGGTTACGATAATAATTTCGGGGAGTATGTGAATGGTGAAAATTTAACCCCTACCTCTGGCTTAGTGGCTCTTGGTGTTAGTGTACCTATTGCACAAGGTATGCTAATTGATGAACGACGTAATGCCATAAAACAAGCGAAACTGTTTGTAAAAATGGCACGGGCCGAGCAAATTAAACAAGTAAATAAACTTCTTCTCACCGCCTTAAAAGATTATTGGACTTGGTACGAACATTACAATAAACTTAAAGCAATAACCGAAGGATACAATTTAGCCAAAGACAGATATGGCTTCATCAAAGAACGTGTTAATTTTGGGGATGCCGCGCCAATTGATTCGGTTGAAGCATCCATACAAATGCAAAGCATGAGGTTACTTTTCAATAATGCTTCCATTGATTTTTATAATGCTACGCAATTAGTAAATACTTACCTCTGGAAAGACGATGTTACACCTGTAGAATTATCAGAGAATACTTTCCCACAAAAAATTAATGCCAATGATGTACGCCTAACTACTGACAGTTTACAAAAATGGGTTCAATGGGCGCAAAACAATAACCCGGAATTAATCAAACAACAATTAAAAATAGATCAAACCAAGGTTGAACTGTTTTTCGCGAAAAATAAACTACTGCCCGGTATTAAAGCAGATTACAGTTTGCTATACAGTGGCAATCAATTCAGACAAAGTGTTAGCCCTAACTTTAATAATACTAAAATTGGCGCCAGCGTTTATTACCCTTTGTTATTGCGTAAAGACCGCGCAAAACTAACCCTTACTAAAATTAAATTATTGGAGGCCGATTACTTTTTGCAACAAACACAAAGAGAGGTTAATGCATTCATTAAATCAGGTATTAATGAAGTTACTACGAACCTTTCTCAAATTGCAATTCAAAATAACGTTGTATCAAACTCTGTAAAGCTAAGGAATGCAGAAAAAATTAATTTTGATAACGGAGAAAGCTCAATGTTTTTAATAAATAGCCGCGAAAATTCATTATTAAATAACCGAATTAAGCTATTTGAAATCATTTCCAAATTTCAAAAGGCCAAAGCTAACTTATACAATAGCATTGGTAATTTGGGTAGTTTGTATGGTATTAATACAAATTAATAAAATTTAATATTTTGCGCCTCCAATTCCAATGTTTTCAATTGGATGCCAAGTTGTTTTTATTTCCTGTAAATCGCAAATTAAATATGGATTTTGATTCTCTTCCTTTGACCAATCTTTAAACCAATTAAACGCCCTCTTAACATTTAAAGCGGCGTTTTCAAAAATAGTTTTTTCCTCTGATTTGTTGTTTCTGCAATACACAACAGCGTTTACATCCATGTGGCTACTAAACTGCGCATGTAACTCTTCACTGGTGCCGGTTAAAATATTTACAACACCTGCCGGTAAATCACTTGTTGCAAGCACCTCGGCAAAGGTAATTGCACAAAGCGGTAATTTTTCGGATGCAAGAATTACAACCGTATTTCCACCTGCAATGGCAGGAGCAATAACGCTAATCAAACCTAATAACGCAGTTGTTTCATCAGCTATGATACTAACTACACCTGTAGGCTCCGGAACAGAAAAATTAAAATGAGAACTGGCAACCGGGTTAACACTGCTAAATAACTGCATGTATTTATCGCTCCAACCTGCATAATGTATTAAACGATCAATCGATTGATTTAGTTCAGATGCTGCTTTTGTTTTGGTATAACCCATCAAAATCATCTCCTCCTCAAATTGCGCTTTGCGTCCTTCCAACATCTCCGCAATGCGATATAAAATCTGACTTCGATTAAAAGCTGTTTTTGAACTCCACCCCGCAAAAGCACCTCGGGCTGCAACCACGGCATTTCTAAAATCCTTTCTACTACTCAAACAAATATTTGCAATCACTTTATTTTGCTTATTCTTTAAATCGTAATAACGACCACTTTCTGTTCGTGGAAATTGTCCACCAATGAAAATCTTATAGGTTTTTAAAACAGGTACTCTGCTATTCATAGTTTAAAGGTAAAAAAAAAATGTGAGCTGAAAAATCAGCTCACATTCCTTATGTAATTCAATTATTTATTTTTCAATTACGCCATCACCAACATATTGACCATTTTTATAGATGGCAACTCTGGTTAAGATACCATTTTCATCGTATATATAGGCCTTACCTGTAAGAAATAAGTTGTTTTTAAATTCACCGTCTTTTGTTATTTGTCTGTTACGATTATACAATGTATGTTGACCATTTAAAACTGTAGGTGCAGCAGAAGCAGTAATTGGTTTTTCATCCTTAGTCACTTGAACTTTAGGTGCATCTTTAACTTTCTCTTTGGTAGCAACAAACTCCTTAGTAGGATCATACGTTTTAATGGAGTTTACATCCACCTCACCGTTATTGTAATTTTTAGTGGCCTTTAAATCTCCATTTTCATGAAATTCCTTAATAGTACCGGTCTCCTTTCCATTAACAAATGTTCCGTTTATGGCAACTTTTCCGTTCTCATGGTAATAAGTTTGTTCGCCCTCGCGTTTTCCTGAATTATTAAATTTAAACTCATGCTGTACATTTCCATTATCATAATATTGCGTTAATGCCCCAACCCATTTATTGTTTTTCCACTGCCCTTCTTCCTGAACTTTACCGTTTTCATAATACATGATGGCGTAACCATCCGGGCGCCCATTTACAAAAGTTACTTTTGTTTTTGTGTTGCCGTTGCAAAAATATTCCATCCATGTACCAACTTTTCTATTCTCTTTATAAAGTCCTTCCTCTACTTTTTGGGTTGGTGCATAGCAATTGTTTTGTTTATGCTTACCGTATAAAATCCACTTTCCTTGCTTTCTGCCAACGACATCCACATAATTTATGGTGTCCTTGGTATTAGGAATAAATTCCCAAGTTTGAGCTTGAGAGTGACTTAATGTGGTTGACAAAAAAGCCGTGGTGATTAATAGTTTAGTAAAGTTCTTCATTTTACTTAATATTTCTTAAAACTAAGTTAATTTAAAAATTAAATTAAATCAAGTTTAAAGAGTCCTAAATCGAGATAAGTTATGAAAATTAGACTAAGGTTTGTTTTTAAACGATTAATTTTAAATCGTTATAAAGTCGGTTAAACACTCTATAATAGAGATTTTAAATCAGAGTACTCCTCAAATACCTTGAAATTCTTGGATGGTAGTCTGTAAGATTCCCCACTTTCAAACATCAAGCGCCCACTCATTAAGAATTGGCAATTTGGAGCACTTTCAGATAACAACTGGAAGTATGCATTAAGGTCGATGCCATTTAATTTAGAAGTGATGATACTGATCATCAAATCGGGCTTGGCAATATCATTAATGATTTTAATGTCCTCAATTGGAACGCTTTGGCCAAGATATATAACCCTATACCCACGCGCTTTGCATAAAAAAGAGGTGTACAACAAACCCATTTCATGCAGCTCTCCGCTTGGTAAAAAAAGCACAACGGATTTTTGATCAGGCGTAATGTTGGGTGATATTTTATCTACGTGAACTATTATTTTTTGACGAATTAAATTAGAAAGGTAATGCTCTTGGGCAGGATTAACCATTCCCGCCTGCCACATGGCTCCTAGCTTTTTGAAAAAAGGAAATACAATTTTTTCAATAGTATTTTCAAAGCCGAAATGGAGAATGGCATTATTTACGGTCTTTTCGAAGCGCTCCTCATTAACTTCCATTAACGACATCACCAAATTCTCGATTTGAACACTTTCTTCCTGAAATGAGTTTAAGAATTTCTCAGCCTCTTTTACCAACTCTGCATCGGTTAATTTGGCTATGACTGATATTTTATAGCCATGGCTATTAAGCAAGGAAATGTTAAGGATGCGTTTTAAGTCTTCATTACTATAAAAGCGGATGTTAGTGGCTGTACGTTGTGGCTTTAAAATGCCGTAACGTTGCTCCCAAATTCTTAAGGTATGTGCCTTAACGCCAGATAGTTGCTCTAAATCTTTTATAGATAGTGTGGAGGTCATTATTAAATGAAAACAATGCAACCGCTTAATTGTTTAAAAAAACCTGCATCTTTTAAATGCAGGCTAATTCTTTTCTTCTATCCTAGTTGGTTGTTTTCTTTGGCTGAGGAGAGCCTCCCTTAGGCGGTTTAACACCTCCGGTATTGCTGTTATTAGCTCCAGAAGGTACGTTGGCCGGCGGCATTGTGTCTAATTTCTTTTTTACCAAGGCAAAAATATCGTCTGATGGCTCAGAATACAACACTGCGGATGCTCCGGGAGTAGTATCTAATACATACTTAAATCCACCTTCTTTAGCAACGGCCTCAATCGCTTTTTTAGCCTTTTCATAAATTGGAGCGCTTAATTCGGTTGATTTTTTCTGATAATCTTGTTGCGCCTGCATTCTAAAATCTTCGATACGGCGTTGAATGCTCATCAATTCTTCTTCTTTGGTTTTACGAACTAAATCGCTCATTTTATCCACCTCAGCCTGATAAGCTTGTAATTTGCCCTCGTACTCACTGCTCATAGCGGCTACACTTTTCTCCAAATCTTTTAAATAATTTTGTGCAGCTTCTTTAGCGTTTTTGGTTTCAGGCATCACATTAATTAAGGAATCTAAATTAACGTGTGCAATTTTTTGAGCGTCTAAACTTCCAAAGCTCAACAAACTAATAGCAACAATGGCTATGTTTTTCATGGTATTTTTCATTCTATTTCTTGTGTTCTTTTGTGATTAATTATTTTTTATAGCCGAGGTAAACTAAAACATCGTCGCTTTTATCATATTTACTATTGGCGTAAAGCAACGAAACTTGCCCACTCTTATCCATTACAAACCCTAAACCGGCTTTTTCAGCTACGGCTTTAATGGCATTGTATACTTTATCTTGAATAGGTTTAACTAATTCCTGACGTTTTTTAAATAATTCGCCATCAACGCCAAAACGTTGTTTTTGCAAATCTTTTACTTCTTTTTCTTTATTGATGATTTCGTTTTCACGTTTCTTTTTCATGTCGTCAGTTAACAATACGGCGTCTGCCTGATAAGCTTTGTATAATTTATCCACCTCGGCATACTTGGTTTCAATTTCCTTTTGCCATTGGATACTGGTTTTATCCAGTTCCAACTGTGCGGCTTTATATTCAGGAATTTGCCCCATGATGTAATCGGTATCTACATACCCAAATTTAGCAGCCGTGTTTTGTGCATTGGTAAACAAGGCTAATAAAACAAATAAACTAAGAATTAACTTTTTCATTTAAATAATGGTTAAATTACTTCATAAAACGTGCCAATTTACGAAATATCATCGAATTAACGTTTTTTAAGGGCGAAAATTGTTTGATTTAAACAGGTTTCAAATAAAAAGGTGTACACGTTGATGTACACCTTTTTGAAATTATGTATGCCCTAATTAGTCAATCCTCAAAAGCCTGTAGACACTATTAATAAAGCAAATTAGCATTATTTTTAATTTCCAGAAATTTATTAATTCTCAATAATTTTCGGCAGATTTTATAAATATTTGGTGTCCTTTTGCTTAGATCAAAAGGACCAAAAATCAAGGCTTCAAAATTTTTTCTTGCAATTTTAAGTCCGCAGCAAGCTGGAAATTTGAAACGCGCCTGCTACCCACTAGCCAACGCCCGCGCGAAACAGCCCAAATTTCCTACGCACAGGCATAACTCCTTTTGCTGCTTTCTTAAATCGCTAAGAAAAAATTTAATGCCATTATAAAGAACATGTAAAGAATTAAACCGTAAAAGCACTCTTTAAGGAACAACTAATTATTCTTTCACCATTTTTTTGGTGTCAACAATTTCGCCATCCACTATTAAGCTGTAAACATATAAGCCTGCGCTTAAATCGTTTGCAAACACATTTAATTGTCCGCGCCCTTTAGTAGTAATATCAACAGTTCTGATGATTTTGCCCTCGATGGTTTTAAACACCATTTGCGCAAATTTATATTTGGCGGGTACGTTGTAAGTAATGGTGGTTTGTTCTGCAAATGGATTTGGTGTATTTTGGTTCAATACAATTACATCCGCATCGCTTAAATTAATGTTTTGCTGATTAATAGTGCCACCTGCGATGCCGGTTAAACGGACATTAGAATTAGAACAATATGAACTAACACTCGAGGTTAAAGCTGTTATTAAACTATCTTGCGTATGATTTTGTTTCTCTAATTGTTGAATGGCCTTTACCAAATATGGTATTAATTCAGTGTATGCAACAGATTTTTTACCTGAAGTAAGACTTGTTTTAACCAAATGAGGTAAAACAGTATCTACTTCTTGAGCAATGAAGCCAGCATGTAGGCCTGCCATGTCTGGACTTAAAGGAGTATTCCAGTTATATGTTACAGGCCTTAGTTTTTTAATTATTGCCAACGAGTTGGGAATGTTTGTTACTGTATTTTTTAGTGTAGCATCAGATGGGTAAGTAATGCTTGCTGCTTCAATACTTCCATTAACTTCTAATAAGGAACCAAATCCGTTTCCGGCAGGTGATGGATATCCTATTGAAACTCCACCGCCATTTTGAGGTACATAAATTGCGGTATTTATAGGTATCCCCGGACAGCCACCACCACCAGGTGATTCAAACCATCCAGCAACTTTTGCACAGCCAGTACCACTAACTAAACTTTTTATTCCTATTACGTCAGTTGTTCCGAGAGTAGGTCCTGGATTGTCTTGGTTATCGATATTAATACCGATTGAACCAACGAAACTTCCTGAATTTTGAAGCACATCTAATTTGGCAATGGGCGCACATGTTGTACCAATACCAACATTGTTGTTAACTGCACCTTGACCGCCAAAAATAAAATTATTGTTGTTTAAAGGAATTTCCCAATTAGTTGTAAGTGGGTTGGCGCCACTGGCACAAACACCACCAAGGTTTACTGCGGCAGGCGCGTTGGTTAAAATTACATCGCCGTTAGCAGGGTTTACACTTAATACTTGGTTATTACTTGCTAATGGTGTAGCTCCTGCTAAATCAGTAAGCCTTAAACCACTTATGTTATTAACTGCACCCTTACTTACTTCTAATAAGTTACCTGGTGTACAGAGTATCGGAAGGGTTCCAATACCAACATTACCCGTGTTGGCTAATGTTCTGCTAAATACAAAATTGTTATTTGCTATTGGTATTTCGTAATTTGCCGGTAAAGGATTTTGAGCAAGTCCGCAATTATTTCCAAGTGTATTTGCAGCATTTGTTAATACAACATCTCCGTCCTGATCCACTGTTAGTAGCTTTAAATTATTAACCCCATTAACCCCGTTAGCAATAATTGGACTAGCACTTGTTAATTTGGTTAACCTTACACCACTTGCATTAGTATTTCCGTATTTAGTGTTTAATGCATTAGCGCTAACTTCAAATGTATTGCCTAATCCACAAAAAGGAGTTGAGGCAGGCTGACCTCCAACCCCTACACCACCGGTATTATTGTTAAAGGTCGTAAACCAAAGGTTGTTATTTATTAAAAGGACTGTTCTATTGGTTGTAAAAGTAGCGGCGGCAAAGCCCGCAGGATTATTACATGGCGCGCCAAGCTGAAATGTTCCCCCATTATTCCAAATACCATTATTGGCATTTGCAACATTTGGAACATAAATTACATCACCCTGTGGACTTAATGATAAAACGCCGGGACCCGGATTAGCCTGAGGTGTATTGGCGGCAGTTAAACGCGTGAAACGCAAACCACTGCTGCCAGCCGCTAAAATAGCAGGAATAGGACTACTATTAAGCGCATCAATTTCTACTGTATTATTTGGTGTGTTGGAATGAAACCCAAAGCGTCTTAAATTTGTGTTAGATCTGGCATTAAAATATAAATCTCCTGAATTTGTGGTTTGAAACTCACTAAAAACACCGTTTACCGGGTTAGCGTTATAAGCATAAGTTAAACGAAGTTGTGCAGCGTTAGCATTTAAACCTGTTGCAGGATCAACATCTAAAATCTCTACACGTCTAGTTGGTTCTGCAAATGGGTTAATTAATTGAAAGTTACCTACACCAAACGACCCAGAATTTGGTGTAGGATTAAATCTACCCAATTCAACACCAGCAAGCGAACCAGCCAATGGGTTTGGACCACCTGTAAAATTAAAACTTAAAAAATCTGTTCCTGCACCCCCAAAAGCATCATCACTCCAATTTATTACAGCATAGCTTTGATTCAAACCTACATTCCGCAAACCAACATACATACCATCACTATTTTCGGTCATTAAAACACCCGTATTAAACCAGTTTCTTAAACCAGCTGTAAAACCAAAAGAACCTGTGGTATTATTGCCATGTATGTGTAAATGTGCTTTAGGGGTAAAAAAACTGCCCGACGTAAACGGATCAAATACTCTACCAAGGCCAATCCAATGCCCACCTTGATTAAATTTGCCACTTGCTGCGCTACCCGTAAATAATTGCGCCGGGTTGTTATCTATAAAAATATCTTGCGCGCCGTTTACACCCATGC
>B570J29032_109959417_pt1 | contig 24945 bp, 36 predicted proteins | sample LakMenEpi16Nov12_FD_29032 | JGI IMG/M metagenome (IMG submission 29032) | reverse complement strand
GCCGACAGTGATGCCGGAGGCGCTTGTCGAGCCGCTTGTGACAATAGACGTCACTGTCGCGAAATCGAGCGTCGTGGCGACAGTGCTGCCGCTTGTGCCCGTCAGCGTTTCGCTGATCGATCCTCCAGTGAAGCTTGTGCCCGTCACGGTGAATGTGATGCCGCTGTCGTTACCGACATTGGTGATGAGAACACGTCGAGGCGTATCGAGATATGCGACGCCGCCGGTGACAAGAGATCCGTTAAGAGTTACAGCAGCCGCACCAGTCACCGTCTGACTTGTGGCAATGTTGTTGGCCGAAGCAGAAGCAAGAGGACCAACGGTCACAATAACAGGGCGCATTAGCTTTTTCCTTTCGTGCGCCCGGCTCTCGCAGCCGCAGCGTTATCAACTAAATTCGGATATGTGCGGCCAGCAGCGCGAGCCCTAGCTTTCGCCATCTTAACACCTTTTGCGCTTAAAGCCTTGTGCTTTACGTCTTTAGGTGCATCTTTTTCCCAAAATGGCTTGCTCATCAGCAATCCCACTTTCTGAGAGATTTATTGATCCGACTATTCGGATCTGCGGCTTTTGCGGAGCCGGTTAATTTCTTTTTCATGCCAGTCATGCGGGCACAAAATGAAGAACGGCGCGATGCGGATTTTTCGCTTTTCGCAGCCTGTTCTTTTGAAACAGGTGGCTTGAGATTATGGCCTTCAGCCTTCGCCGATGCGCGGCCCTTGGCGTTCAATCCGCCTTCAGGATTTTTACCAGCCTTACGCTGCCAAGCAGGGCTCTTCGCCATAACCGTCTCCTGAGAGATAGGCGGGGCCGAAGCCCCGCCATCGATCTTAGTAGTGCGACGCCTTACCGCGCGGCGTGCCGGCCTTAGCCGACGAGAAAACGCCGCCGCCCGAAGCGCGGGCCGGCTTCTTGCCCTTAGCCGCAGTCGACATGACGGCCTTGCCGCCCTTCTTCATGCAGCTTCCGCCCTTCTTGAAGCCGTCAGTCTTGTCATCGGCGTCCTTGATTGTCGAAGCCGGACCTTTGTAAGCACCCATTGTAGCCTCCATCACTCTATCGGCGAAATCTCTGCGCTGTCCGCGCCTAATGATTTCGCAAGTTCGTCCAAACTTAAACCGTCTTCGTCAGTCGCTAATTCTATCAGATGATCGATCAAAGCCAGAGCGCCAATAGCCTGCTGATGAACAGCAAACGCATTATCGCGCTGACGGACGATATCTTCTTTCTTAGCGAGCAAAGATTGTTTCGTGATCATGTTACGCCGCGTTCGAGACCATGATGTAATACGGCGTTCCAGCCGCAACAATCTTGATCACATGCGAAACAGCCGCAGACGACTGAGCACGGAAGATCGTGCCAGCAGACGGAGCCGGAAGATTCAGAAGCGAACCAACCTTTGTCGTGTTGCTGTCAGTCACGCGGATAAACGCCGCAGAAGCCGGGAGCGTAACGCCAGAGGCGAAGTTGCTGTCCAGTTGCAGAGCCGCAAGAGTGCCGCCCGGCGATGTAGCCGTGCCGCCAATTGTCGCGCGCAGAGCGTTAGCAGCGCCGGAGATTGTGCCGGTCGAATCAATTTCGGCGCTAATATGCGCACCGTTGATCGTGCCGCCAGCAGCAGCGCCGACACCGGTCACAACCGAGAACGCACGCAGTGTTTCACCCGAACCACCAGCGCCCGTGAAGGTCAGCTTGTCGTAGGTGAGACGCGTGTCGCCGCTTGTCGCAGCAACAGTCGCATAATTGGCGAACAGCTTCTGATCAGCTGTTGTGCCCATGCTGTAGGGAGCGGCATTTGTGCCAACGCCACCTAACGAGCCGGCAGCAGCAGAAGTGCCGTCGCCGATGTAGAAGCCGTTCGCAGACCATACCGGTCCTGAAAAATGTGTATCGGCCATGAGGCCCTCCGCTTAGTTGTTCGCAGCGATTCTGAGGTCGGGCTACCTACTGCGAAACACCAACCCACAAAGCAAAGACGGGGGCTTTCGCCCCCGCCGTTGGATCGATTACGCCACCGGGAAGGAGCCGAAAATCGAACGCCAGTTGTAGTAGCCGAAGCTGTAACGCTCGTAACCTTTGACAAGCAGATTGTCGGTAACAAAATCGACCTGCATATCGGTTTCGAACTTCACGCGCTCCATGTAGCTCAGGCCGTCGATGTTCGTCAGCAAGAACCACGCATAGGCGGACGTCAAGAAGTCGTTGACCATGTAGCCTTCCGGCAGACCGCCGGCAGTCATCATGATCGCGTTGACGTCGTTGTCCGCTGTGCCGGGACGCAGTTCCGTCTTTGTCAGACGGATCGCTGTCGGCTCGAGAGCCGGCGGCACAACAAGACGACGGCCACGAGCGAAGACCTTCAGGCCGGCCTGATCTTTGAAGTTCGTGCGGATCGCGATCATCGCGTTCAGCAGCGTGCTTTCGTTAAGATCAACGTCGACTGTGGGCTTGTTCGCAACAGTGCCGCCATCAATCGGATGGTTCGTCGCGCAGAGCGAGACGCCGTCACCACCAATGGAAGCATTATACGTCGTGGCCGTGTTGAGCACGTTCGCGCCGTAGATTTCCTTGGTCTGCTGGAACGACTCGATGAGGCCGAGGTTCGACGGCATAAACTGTGACTTATACAGGTTATCGTCGATGGCCTTGCGTGTAATCGAATAACCCAGAGCAATTTCTGTGTGCTCTTGGTTATAGACGTAACGCTCGCCGGCAGCGTTATCAAACGCCGTCTGCGCACCTTCGGTCTTCAGCTGAGCCAGACCCAAGAAACGCATTTCAGCGGTGCGCTCGAGCGCCATCTTGGAATCGTGCTTCGTGAAGATCTTGTCGTATTGAGATGGGATCATCTCATACTTGCCTTCAATACCCCGCAGGCCGGGGAGGAGAAGGTCTTTAATAGCCGAGAGATTAACAGCCATTGGTCCTTACTCCTTAAATGCCGTTGAAGTTACGCGGCAGAACCCAGTTAAACTGGACAATCGCCCAGTCGTAGGCCTGACCGTTCGACAACGTGCCCTGCGAACCGGGCGGAGCATCAACAATGCTCACAACCCGGAAGGGGTTGTAAGAAGAGTATGTCGCCGTGTTGAGGGTGCTCGAGTTGAGGTAGGTGGTCGACAGGCCATTGGCCGTGTTGCCCGAACCTGTGGTGAAGCCAATCGTGCCATTGACCGCGCCCAGCGCAAGGCCGGTGGAGTCTGTCTGGACAACGAACTTGGCGTTCGGATCGTTGATGATGTAGCCCTCAACCGTCTGGTTGGAAGCAACATCGCTGCCCGGCCAATAGTTCGACCAAACAGTGCGCTTCTGCGACGTCGAGAGATACTTGCAGCCAACGAAAACGCCGATGATCGGGGTATCCTGATCAGGGCGGCTCGCAGAGGTGCTCGGAGCAATCGCCACACCGCCACCGGCAGTCGGAATTACCGGATCACCGAAGAAAATAGCGGTAGCATTGTAAGCAATGCTAACGGCGATCTGCTCATACGTCGGGGCAGACCCGTTACCGCTGTATTGACGGAAACCGAAAGGCGCATCTGTATTCGCCATAACGGAATCTCCTTTTTACAGGAGGCTCTGTCATCGCGCGCCGGGGCGATTATAGAACCGGGAAAAGTTAATGCTCCACGCCGGGGGAGCTCAGGCCATTTTTCAGACTTGGCGTAATTATATATTGACAAGGCATAAAAGTAAAATGGTGCCGGCTATTCAGCCGATTTACGTCTCCAAGGACGTCCGTGGCCCTTATTTTTATTTTTGTATGTATCTGTCTGGCTGTGGCAGTTAGGGCAAATTAGCTCAAGATTAGTAATTATATTATTATTATAATTTCCATCTATATGCTCTAATTCCAAAATAATAGGTTTATTATTCCAATTTTCAATTCCGCATGTTTGGCACTTATGACCTCTAATTCTAGTTAAAGCCTTACGTCTCGAGGCATTAGTCTTATAAATATCTGGCTCTCCAGCCGTAAAAAGACGATCTAAATTAGAGGTGGTATATTCACGCTGACATGCATTTGAACAGAATTTTCCAAATGAAGAATAGTGATATCGTTTTTCGATACCGCAACCTAAACAAATAAAAGTTTCTGGTCTTAACGACATTGGAGCCCCCACCCGGATTTGCGCCGAGCTTTACCGCTTACAAGGCGGTTACATCGCTACCTATGTTTTGAGGGCGCGTCAAGAGCTCTCAATTTACCATCGAGAGCTCTACTATTAAATCACTTCTCTGGTATAGGCATAGCCTCGTAGGACTTCTTGATGTTCGGCCTGACGCGAGCGTCGTCACGGGTCATCGTGCCATCCGGTGTTCCTGCAATCTGCTGCTCCTTATGCCGCACCTGCAGACGAGCCTTGCGCAATTCAGCCGCGCGACGCTCGTCGATAATCTCGGTCGGGCACTGCATCAGGATCATGCCCTTGCGCAGAATCGTCTGGCTGTCTGTTTTATGCGGCATCATCCAAGGATGGCGAGCCGCTGGGACAGGCTCCCAGCCCGAACGCAAAAGCTGGATCTGATAGGCCGGATCTTCCTGACCCATCGTAGTGTGACGCTTCCATTCATACGTCCAGCCATCAGGGATCTCATCTAGCGGGATGTAGAAGTCATCCTGACCTTCGACAACGTCGCCAAGATGCTCTCGGAGCTGGGCGGCGCGCTTGGCGGCTGCAGCGCGGGAATCTTCTTCGCGCATAGGCGGTCTCATCGGGTTTTCATTTGCAGTCACTGTGACTTCTGTGACTGATTCTTCGACGGCTTCACGCTTCACTTTGGCGGCGGAAGCGAACTTGCCGGGACGACGAGAGATAGTTTCCATTTTCAATCCTTAATGGCCGTAACGGCCTTCTTTCTGCAGTAGAGCTTTATTCTTCGCGTATTCTTCAGGCTTCATGCCAAGCGCAGCCGCCGTTTCAGCTTCTGCCGCCGTCAGGCGCATGACATTCGGACGCGAAGATCCACGCGACACAGGTGCCGGCGAAGGCTGCACAGCGCGCTTTGGCGCAGCGGCAGTAGACATCGGGCTTTCAGCCGATGCGCCCGTGCCTTGCTCATCCATGTTCCTGCGAATGCCAAGACGCTGATCGATGAATGCAAAGTATTCATCCGAATCAGGCGCAATGCCGTCATCGATGGCGTCTTCGTGCGCGCGGAACATCTTGCGGATCTCTCGCTCGCTCTTCAGATGTTCGCGAGATTCGCGCATCCAAGTGGCCGAGCGCGGTGAAACCTGCGCAGCAAGCTGATCGACAAGATCACCCTGCGGGACAGGCTGCAGCGGCTCTTTTTCAGCGGCTTCAAGGCGCTCTTTCATCGCCTTTTCGCCCTTCTTCAGCTCAGAAAGCTGCTGCGCATTCATGTTGAGATCCGATTGGATCTCAGCAGCGCGCGCATAATCCTGAAGATTCATCGCTTCAGCATATGCATTCTTCAGTTGCTCTTTTCTGCCCTTCACCGTCTCGATTGCGTTGACGACGAGCTGATAATCCGAGTCGGATTTCTCAACATGAGCCTTTTGAGCGCGCGTTTGAGCCTCTTGAGCACGACGTTCAGCCTCTATGCGCGCATTTTTCTCGCGCTCGAGGTTCTTTTTCAGCTCAAGAATGCCTTCTTCAGGCGAAACTTCCTGCTTTTCTTCTTTTTTTGCTGATTTTTCTACTTTTTCATCAGCAATTTCGACTTCCGGCAGCGTTTCGTCCTGATTCTTCGCGTCGTCAAGCACGACATCAATACCATTTTCATCTTCAGCCATAGATTTTCTCCTTACCAAGCAGTGTCTGGCGTCGGGATGCGCATTTTCACCTGCGTATCGGATAGCATTCTGCAAAGAACGCCATTCACTGTGATGCTCCAACCATCGGACGGGCGGAAAACAAGCCAATCATGCAGCGCAAAGCTGGCGTTGTTGAACCACTGACCGTTATCGTCTTGGAATGCAGCCGGACCCATGCCCACAAGCAAGCCAACCTTACCCTGATATCGATCTTCATTGACCGTTTCGTCCGTCAGAATGATTCCGCTCTTGGTTTTGTTTGGCCGGATATAGACCGCAACGAGCACCTGATTGTTGAAGATTTCAATACCAGAGAGATCACCGAGATCCGTCAGCAGTTTTTCTTTCGGATCGATTTCATGTTCCATAACCATAGGAGGCATATCTTTTCCCTTCCTTACCGATACTTCTCTGCGCAAATCTTATCAGCTTCATCAATAAGATCGGCTACAGCTTTGAGGCCGGCAATTCTGCCAGCCAAATGCTTATATTCTTCGATTGATTCGACGTATCCGTTAGCCATAGGCTCTAACAGTCTCTCAATCTCAATCTGAACTAATTTTCGCAGCTCGTTTTGATAAAGCTGCGTTGTCGTCAACGCCATATCCAGTCCCCTTCACTGGCCTTCCTAATGTAATAACGGGGACCGCTTCAAGGAAGGGGCGAAGCGGTCCCCTATCGCGCTAATTGCTCAACGCGAATTACTTTTTGCCTTTCGCGATGTCTGTCTTCTGTAGACGACCTTCGCCGCTGGCGGCACCGGCTTCCATGTCCTTATAGGACTTGGCGACCTTGGTGATTCGGCCACCTTCTTTGCGGGCCGGAGCATCCTTGTGCTTGCTCGCAATTTCGGTCTTCTGCAGACGGCCTTCGCCGCTCGCAGCGCCAGCTTCCATGTCCTTATAGGACGAAGCCTTCTTGGTGATTCGACCACCGGCCTTGCGACCCGGAGGAAGCAGACCAGCGCCGGGCGGCATCGGAGGAGCGCCCATCGGCATAGCCGGCGCAGGAGCGCCAGCAGTCGGCATCGGCGGCATACCATCACCGCCAACCGGCGGCATCGGAGCTTCAGATGGATGTTTCATCGGTGTCTTATGTCCAGCATTGATGTTGATGACAATGTCGGTTTTCGCGCCTTTGCTTTTCGCTTTCTTGCCGCCCTTCAGAGCGTTAATCAAGCCGCCAGTCGCGCGCTTTGCACGTCCACCCTTCTTGTAGTTCTGCGATTTGCCGAACTCTGTCTCATCAGACGGAAGTGTGCTGCCGCTGCCGCCCTTGGCGATATCGCCCAAAGCCGCCTTGTCGCTGCTCGAATAGGACGACGTGCGGCCCTTGCCGACTTGGCTAAGATCGCTTGTCGATTTCGGCTTGCCGACCATCTTCTCGAGCCAGCTGCCGCCACCATCAGCGCGCTTTGCACGACCGCCCTTTTTCATAAAGGAGCCGGAAGCCATCGGCGATTCAGCACCGGAAATGGTCTTGTCGCCATAAGGATACTGCGGATCCTCAACGCGCTTTACCGGCGCAGCAGCGCGGCGAACAGGCTTCGGAGCAGCACGACGAACAGGCTCAGCAGCGCGACGCGGCGAGACCGGCGCAGCAGCGTCAGAGGCCGTCATCGGCTCTTCTTTCTGCATCCACGTCGAGCCATCGATGTAGCCCTTACCGGCGAGCGCATTGGCGATGTTATCGATCCAGCCGCCGCCCTCTTTCTTGATTTTGCCGCCCTTCTTGTAATGCTGGGCAGCGCCGCGCTTCGGCGACGGATCGATAGCGCCGAGCGCCTTCTTTTCCTTCACGCCGGCGTCTTTCACAGCGCCACCGCGCTTAAAGCCGCCGCGCTTCAGATCCTTGCCGATGGCGGCCTTGGTGTCGCGGGCGGCGTTTGATTCGCCAACGCCCTTGGCGGACGGCTTCATGATCGGACGCGCGCCTGTCTTGACGCTGGCGTTCAGCGGCTTCGCAGGGGTCCAATCGCTCGAATCAGTCTTCTGGTCTTTCTCGCCGGCGAGCGAACGGGCTTTCGCCTTCATCTTCTCGCGCAAGCTCTTTGCGGAATATTCGGACATTTTAAAACTCCAGCCGGAATTATGCAGGCGTCCCTGCTCCCGCATTAGCGCGGAAGCTTGGATAATACATCAAAAGCCCGGTCAACGACAGCTCCACCATGCTCGAAAGCCGGCAGACCCTTGAGGATCGCGGCGCGCAGCTTTGGCGTGATCTCGAGCGAATGGACCTTAAAAGTTCGTCCTTTTCTAAAATCACTAATCAGTTGGTCTCGCTTATCTTGCGTAAGATTGCGCCACCAATCGGCCTTGTCGTCTGGGCGCATGTGTTTTGTTTCAGGAAGATCTTCCATAACCTTGTCGCCAGAGACAAATCCTGTGTGCTTGCCCGTATTTATTTCATGACCAAATAGCGATAATTTTGCTTCCTTGTCATATTTTCCGACAAGATTGCGGATCTGATTAGGAAGCAAACTATCATAGAACTTTTTCATTCCTTCGCCGCCGACTTCAAGGTCTTGGCCTTCAAGAATGTGATTTCCGCTCAAAGGATGCGGCTCTGTTGCAAGAAGCTTTTCTGCCGCTTCTTTGCCGATATGCTCCTCAAGATCTTCCGGCTCTATATCGCCGGGGATATCGCGATACCCTCTGTTGCTGTTGTGATGCATAATTGACAGAGTTTTTTCTTCAGGGTCGTAGGAGACGCCCTTTATGTGCTTACTCAGGCTATATCTATTCGCCTGCTCTTCGCCGGGAGTAAATACAACACGGTCATAGCCGCCCTTTGCCGCCTCCATCAGAGCGCGTTTGATGCCAAGATCTACCCAGCTTTTCGTATCGGTCACATGCGGGCCAACAGGAAGCTTGCCAGACGAGAAGGCGAAATCTTGCGGGACAGCTTTGGCGGCCTCTTCCTTCTTTATGCCCTGCTCTTTTGCAATTCTTTTGATTTCCTTTTTGCGCGCTTGTTGCGCGGCCTGACCCCAATCGCTTTGAAGTTCTTCAACATGCAAAGTTTTTCCGTTGTCGCGGTCTGCTAGGCGAAGATGGGCTACGGGGTTCATTTCATCCCAATGAGAAGATTTATAATCAAGATTACTCGTCTGTGGGCGTTCTTCAATGGTTGACCCTTCAAAAACATTTGCAACGCCTCTTGCTCGCTCTTCGCTATCCACCATAACCGAACGACCGTTGGGGAAGTGAACGCGATATTTTATTGTTGGCTTATTCTCAGGGAGATGCATCACAACTTCGCGATAATTGCTTCCACCCGGAATTTTGTATTCGTCGTATCTTGTCTCCGGCATGTTCGAAATGCTGCGATTGGCGGCTTCTTCTGCTTCCTCCATGCTATTATAATCGCCCATATGGCGGCCAGTCGGCTCATATAATTCGTATGTAGTTTGACCCTGTCTCCGCGCGTCTTCGTAGATTCTATGAAAATCACCAAGATAAGACGGACCAACAATATAATTCTCGCGCCCCTCTTCGTCTTCGTCCCATTGGGCTTGATGATTTACCGGCGGTTTCCCCCCGTAAACAGTCTCCTTAATTTGTGGGAGCTTCGCTTGTAGATGCGACGCAACCTCTTTCGGATCCACGCTCTTCTGCCCAGCAAAAGCATCTCGAGCGCCTGATAGATCAAGCTCCTCCGCTTTGACATTGGGCGACCCCTTCAGCTTATTCAGGATCTGATCGATGGGCGCGCGCTGAGGTATTTTGCTGGCCGCCTCAGCAGCGGCGCTGTAAAAACCCATCGGCGTCAGATTGCGAGCTGTTTCTACCGCCGAGGCGGGCGTCGATCCCGCTCCAACAATGTTGAGAGCTTTATCGACAGGATCATCAACTGAACCGCCCTCAGCGCGAGAAAGCGGGCGAACGATTGGGGCCGCAGCATAAGACCAGAGTATCAGACGACGCGCCTCGTCGTCGAGATCGCGACCGCCAAGCTCGATTGGCGTAATCGCGCCGCCGAAAGCTTTGCCTGTTTTTTCCTTCGATTTAACACGATACAGCTCACCTTTGTTGATCAGCTCCATCGTCTTCGCGGCTGCGTCTTCATAGTCGGCAGGCTTTGCCCGTTCAGAAGCAACGCCGAACTTGCCGAACATTTCCTTTTCGTGGAACCACAGCGCAGCCTGAATATCAGCGACGCTAATATTCAAACCATACTTTTTCTTCAGAAGCTTCTGCGCTTCTTCGACAGTATTCTGCTGGAAGCTTCTTTCAGAATCTCCACGCGGCGCGGCCTGCGACAGCTCGCGGTTCTCCATCCAGTTCTTTGCACGGCGGCGAAGATCTGATTTCTCAGAGAACGCCGGGACGCCCTTAGATGCGGTGGAAAACTTTTTGTAGATGCCCTGCGCATAATCCTTCAGCTTGTCGGGATCATTGTAGATGTCCTCGAACTCACCGTAAGTCATGCCCTTTGTGTCGCGCCCATGCTCCCACGGAACAAGCTTGCCGCTTTTATATTTCGGCTGGCCGCCTTCAAGCGCATACGGAATGCGCTCGAACGGGAATCCATTGTTGTGCAAGAACTCTTGCTTAAATGCGTCTCTGAAGTCCTGATACTGTTTCTGCTCGTTCAACGGCGCATGGATAAAGTTGTGACCAAGTAAACGATTCCATGTGCGGCTGAACCAAAGATCGGCTGTCAGCGTCGAATAATCGCCATGCAGGTTATTGATGAACGATCCAATCTTCGGACCAAACACCGACCAACCTGTGATCTTCTGATCCGACGCGCCTTTGACGGTGAGCTTCTCACCGTTGGGGCCGCGCATGTTCGGATCAGAATTGAGGATCTTGCGCCACTCAGACACGGTCTTCGTCTGATTGAACATGTCGCGCATCTTATCGTAGCCATTGGTTTCGATAAGATGGTGGAACTTATTCAGGTTCTGCTCAATCGCTCTTGTCTTGTCGCCGAACGTGCCGCGCAGGCTTTGCGTTGCGTCTTTGACAGAAGCGCCATTGCGGATCTTGTCGTAAAGACGCGCAGCATGCACAGAGTTGTTATAGACGTCATTGCCCTGCGACGTGATGCCAAGCAATGCATCGAACAGAAGCTCATTATCTTTGTTTGTTTTCAGCTCTGGGAAAATCTGGTGATAGACATTCTTCGCCTTCTTCAGCGCAGTGTCATACCAACCAATCGCCGACTTAGATGAATTATCGACGTGATATTTAACTTCCTTCGCGATGTCATTGGCGATGAGCTTTTTCGCTTCGTCGCTGTAATCGCCGGGCTCAATCTGACCCTTTTGTGCAGCTCTATTCTGCAGAGCATACAGAACGTCATCGACTGTTGATTTGCCGTGCGCGCCTGTCGGACGAATGTCGAGCTGTTCTTCGCCTGTCATAAGGGGAACCGTTGTGCGGTCCCCCTTAGATGTCGGCAGTAACGATTGACGAACCTTGTCGGTTTCGTCGTCCGTTAATCCATATGCTTCTTGAAGGCGCTCTGGTGAGAGCCTGTATCCCTCTCCTGCGACTGCTTTGGCGAATGGCGCAAGAACGTGATCGACGACCCTTCCGAATAAATCGGGTGATCTGCCGGTGCCTTCTTGAACCCCTTCGCCTCCGCTATGGCCTCCAAAGAGTCCAGAGAGGTAGTCCTGTGCATCGATAAGCGAGCCTTCCGTGCGGGCATGATATCTTTCCTTCAGTTTATTCGAATCAGCAATGCGCCCGACCTTGTCGAGGAAGTCAGGATACTCCTCATCGTCGCCGAAGTGAAGAAATTTCGCAGCCTTTCCGTCTTTTGTTACCGTAAAATCTAGCCCCTCTTTGTCGGCTGATTTCATAATATTATCAATATCTTCGGACGAAAGCTTGCGTCCATGCCCGACCAGTGCGGCAAGGGTGCCTTCCTGAATATTGGGGTTGTGCGACGTTCTGACGGTCTGATCCTGCTGGAAACCAAAGCCCAGCAAGTTGCCGATCTTCTGTGCGTGTTCCGGCTGCATATCGGGATGATCGATATAGAACGACGGCTCCAGCTCGCCACGGAAAGATCCGACAGTCGGCGTGATTTTTAGCTTCGCAGGATCAAGGCCAACATGGTCGCGGAAGAGATCCTTGAAGCCTTTGCTTTTCATGATGGCGGCTGTGCTATCGGTTAGCCGATCCATGCGCGGATTATTGAGAACAGGATGCTGAACAGGCGGCGGCAACTTCATGCCGCCAATATCTGGCGTCGCATAAGAAAATTCTGTGTGCGACGAAGGCTCTTCGCCACGCTCGCCGACGCCCGTATATTCGGGCTCATCGTATCTGACGCCATGCTCCGGTGTGATGGCGGGGCCGTAACCTTTGCCGGGGCGCGGCGAAACAATGGTGCCCGGCAGATTTTCACGCGCAAATGTCTCAGCCAGCTTAGAAGACTGCACACGGCCCTCAAACGGGCTCACAGGCGGCCTCGGGGCGACCGGGCCGGGGATAGCAGCACCTTCTTCAGGAATCGAACGTGCGACGTTTAATGCGCCGCCAATCGGCTCTTCGGGCATGCCGCCGACAGCCATCACCTGACGACCGACGTTCGGGAGATAATGCGTCGGGTAATCATCCTCGAGGACGTGACCGCCTCGCGCCATCGCCTTGCCCATCGACATTGGCGAGCTGACCTGAAACGACGACGTCTGATCTTTTAGGTGATCATTGATGATGTCGAGAGCGCGATCAATGATGCTGCCCATTATTCAGTCTCCTGCTGGCCCGCGCCCTGCTGCAATGTTCTTGCAAGCTCTAATGCCTGCTGGCTTTGACGATCCGCATCACGATGCGACGAATCTATCTCGCGATCCATGCGGCGATGATGCGCATCCATCATGCGATCCGCTTCTCGATGCTCTGAATCTTCGCGCAGCTTGTGCACGTCGATACCCATTTTCATGGCCTTGAGCTCGACGTCCTGACGGCGCGTCTCCGCATCCATCATCTTCGCTTCTGCATCTACGCTGCGATAGTCTTCGCCGCCATCGCCGCCCATCTTCGCCTGCGCTTCAGCCATCTTTGCCTCTGCAAGAAGACGGCGCGTCTGCGCGTCCATCATCTTCGTCTGGCCTTCGACCTGCGCTTCCTGCACGGAAGCATTGGCGACCAAGCTCTTCGCGTCGGCTTCCTGCTTGAGGATATTAATTTCCTCAATGACCTTCTGCATTTCAGGCGGCACTTGATTGCGCTTCTCAGGCGGCACAATGAACTGCTCAGGATTGCTCCAGCCCATCGCCTTCATGCAAACGAGATCGATCTTCTCGCCATCAAACATGCTGGGATTAGAAGCCTGCAATTGCTTCAAGCCCATCACCTTCATCAGGCGTTGCGTCTGCGATGCGGTGTTCGGGTCAGCCTGCGGGACGATGTCGTAATCGTCAAGCGCCTCAATAAACTTCTGCTCATCCCAACGGCGCGTCGGCTTGCTGTTCTTGCCCCAGAAGCTTTCAGGATGCTCGCGGAAGCAACGCACCAGAAGCTGGAACTCCTGCGCCTGCGCAACATGCATGCGCTTGTGCACGGCGTTCAGGATCTTCGTCGCCTGATCGATCAACGCGAGCGTTGTGCCGACAGGCGCATCTGCGCGGCCTTCACCAACCTGCAGCTCGCTTGTCGTGCCGACGCGCTGCCCTGTCTCAACCATGTTCTGCACAAGGTTCATCAGCGCCATGCCGGGCTCTTTGTAGGGCAACGGCATGACAGCCTGATTGATCGGCATGCCGCCAGTCTTTACGAGCGCACCACCACCGGGCGGCACACGGAATATATTTGTGTTCTGCCTCGCACCTGTGTCCGCCATGAGGAAGCCGGGGAAGTTCGCATACATGCCGGCGTCCAGCATTTCGCGCCACGCGGCAGTAACCGCATTTGTGGTATTACCCAGAATATGAAGTAGACCGATATCGTAAAAACCCATACCGGGAACAAACTGATATTTGACAAAATTGACGCGAGCCTCTGGCAGCTCGTCGCCCTCTTCACCTGTGGGCTCATCGTAGTTCCTCACGATTGAGAGGATTTCCCTTGAGCTTTTGTCGATTGTTACACGATACGGGATCTCGAGCCCCGTTATCTTACCTTTGTATTTATGTTCGAAGCCGCGAATGTCTAACTCGCAATAAACCTCATAGATCTCGCGATCACGGTCATCAGGATTGCGCGCCTCGACAGCAATGCCTTGCTGATCTGCCTTCTCGCGCTTTACGGCGTCGGCTTCTTCGAAGCTCGGCGTTCCGAGATCAACGTCGCGATAAACGCCAAGGATCTGAAGTCGCTTGACGGTAGATGGCTTGAGGCTGACGCGATGCGTAATGCGTTTAGCCGTGCTGAGATCGGTTGCCGCGTTATTGACGATGAGATCATCAGCGTCAACAGATTCGGAAACCGGGCGTCCTCTAAGCGGACAGAAATAGACTTTCTTGAAAGCCGTTCCGCCAAAGCCCAGCATGAGAAGCATTCGATCCGTGTCAGGGTAATACTCCTTCGCGACAGCCGTCAGATAATGATTGAGATCTGACTCGAGCGCATTGGCGCGCTCGTCTTCTTCAATCGTCGTGCCATCAGCTTCGCTGCGCACCTTCACAGGACCATCGGTCGGCAACAGCTCGCTGCGCGCATTAGCCTGAAAGCGCAACACCGCTTCAAGAAGAAGCGGATGACGCACCTTCGACATGCCTTCGACCGGAGCGCCATCAGACGCGCCCTGCAGGCCGGGGATCTCGATCTTCAAGCCAAGCAGCTTGATGCCCTGCGCACGATCCTCGATCCAATCCTGACGGCTTGTCAGATCGTCTTCGATGCCACGCAGCAAGTCATCGGCAATCATGCCAAGATCGCTGCCGTCGATGTCTTCGACAAGATTGTCGAACCAGCCCGGCGGGTTCTCGCCTTCGGCGCGCTCCACAGGGTTGCCGTCGAGCGAAACGCTCACCGAGCCATCATCGTGCTCGATGCGCAGAATATTGCCCTTGTCGTCGGTCTCTGGTTTGTCGTGACCTTGCTCGATCTCGACAAGGATGTCTTCAAGGCCGCCAAGGCCGCCGGTCGGCACCCCTTCTTGCTGGCGGAGTGAAGGTGTGAGCCCGGGCGTCAATGGCATGATCAGTCTTCCTTGTCCTCATCGATGAGGCGTGAAATTTCGTCGACGAAACGCTCGAGGCCTTCGCGCGCAGCCATATTATCATCTTTGGCTTGGATCTCATAGACGCGCACATAATCGTGGGGCTCCTTGCCCCAGACGGTGACGCTGAATTTTCCAAGGCCCTGACCGTGGGCCGGCGGCTCGTCGATCACGTCGACGACAGCATTTGCATAGATCATCTTGATTCCAATTAAACGGGATAGAGCGGCTGCGGGCCAGCGCCTTCATGCATTCTACTCTCGTCGAGACTGGACGTCCATTCTGCGCCGCGCACAAGGATGCCGATCTCGCGAAGATGCTTCAGCGCCATTGATGTCGTATCGACAAGGTCGTCATGCTTGCCGCGCGGGAACTGCGCCGCTTGGTTGATGACCATCTCGGCCCAAGGTCGATTGGCAGGCGCGTAGATCAGCCCCTCGGCGAATAGATGCTGGATCGAGTAGAGACGGGCAAGCTTGTCGAGCCCCTTCGGGTCAATCAGCTGGACGGCGAATTCATCGTATCCGTAGACGCGACGGATTTCCTGCGCCACGCTGTAGCCGCTGGCTTTGTTCTCGATGAGCAATTTCTCGACGCCATAATTGTCCATCGTCTCCTGCACCTTATCGATCAGCTCGTGCAGCTCGAGGCGCTCAGCCCATGCATACATGAGCATGCAGCGCGGGTGTTCTTCCTTATATTGGCGATTGAGGATCGCCATCTGGCCGTCTTTGTCGAGCGCCCGGGTGACGACGGCTGTCTGGTCGCCGCCCTTCCAGACGCCCCAGACGGTCATGGCGCTCGGATCGTTCTCGGCCTTGGTTGTATAGGCAGTGTCGATTGAGGCTATGACGTAGTCAAAGGGCGGGTATGACGGCTGATCCCAGCGGATCCACCAGTCGCGCTTGATGACGCCGCCGCCGCGCGGCTCGGGGCTTTGCTGGAACTGCCCGGCTGTGGCGTAGGGGCCCAGAGAGTTTTCATCCCTATCGACCACAATCTCGGGAAAACGAGCCGGAAAAAGAAGCTGCCCCTCTTCGGTTCTGGGGTCTTCAGTTCCGAGCAATGTCTCATGTGCTCGCCCCGGGTCGTAGCGCATCGGAAGCATAATATGGTCATAACCGAGATCCTTGCTCAGGATGACGCCCGACACGTCCTCTTCGTGCAGGCGCTGCATGATGACGATGATGGCTGATTCGAGCGGCTTGTTCAGACGGGTTGGGACGGCCTCGAGAAACCACTCGATGGTGCTCGCGCGCTGCTGATCAGAGTTCGCACCTTCAACGCTGTGCGGGTCGTCGATGATGACGCGGTCGCCGCGCGCGCCGGTAATGGAGCCGGCGGCCACAGCCTGCCGGAAGCCGGTCGAGGTCAGTTCGAACTTGGTTTTCTGATTTTGATCTTTGGTGATCTGGACGCGGTCGCCCCAGCGCTCCTGATACCATTCTGATTCGATCAGGCGTCGCATCTTGGTCGAATCACGGATGGCAAGATCCATCGAGTGTGACGCGCAGAGATAGCGCAGGTGCGGCATGTTCTTCGGCCCCCATTCCCATGAAGGCCAAAAGACGTTTGTGAGGAGCGACTTCATCATGCCCGGCGGCACGTTGATCAGCAGACGATTGTATTTCGTTCCGTCGTCGAACTCGACGCCATATGTGATGGCCTCGAGATGCTCGCAGATGATGTCAACGTGCCAATTGTGAATGTAGTCTGCACCGGGCTCGACGATGTGCCACGCCTGACGAATAAACTCTGCAAGACTTTCTTCGCACTCGTCGCGGCTGATATCAATTAGCGTTTTACGAGCGTCGATCTTTTTGCCGAATAATTCGACGATCAATGCGGCGTCCCTTCGATCCACGCAGTCATATTATTTTTCTTCGCGAGCATCACCGACCTATTTATCGCCTCGGTGAACATTTCAAATTCTTCTTTGACGTCTTTCTCTTGCGTAACCATCGAGCACAACATACACGAAGCGGCTGAGGCCAAGATCTGCAAAGCGAAGTGCGCGTCATCTTGCTTTTGCAAAACCGCCATCACATCCTTTACGCCCTCAACCAGCTCCCGCAGCTCCTCACTGATCTCGCCTTCATTGTCGTTCATTTATCGTCCGCCACAGCCATGAGCGCCGCTTTCAGCGCTTCACGCTGTTCTGCGTCGAGAGCCTTCGTATCAATCCGGGCGACGGTCTCGGTCTTGATCGCGCCACCGTCAGCGCCGGTGACTTCTGTCACCTTGCGCTCGGTGTAGTCTTCGCGGAATCGCGCCTGCATAGACGTGCGCCAGACGACCGCGTTGAACTTGTCCATGAACATGCCGCGACGCCCTGCGTTCTCCCACCACTGCTGCTCGAGCATCTTCGCGCGCGTAAGGGCTGTCGAAAATTCTTCATGAGAGGCGGCCCAATCATAGAGCGTCGGCCTATCCACATCGCATGCGAGCGCCCAATCGACCGGCCCAGCGCCTTCTACAGCCAGCTCGACGATCTTCTCGCAGAACTCCGGCTTATACTTGCTCGGGCGGCCCACAGGGCGCTTTTTGGGGGCTTCTTCGGCCATCAGAAATCATCCTCGCTGATCAACTTGCGCATCTCTTTTATCCTGTTGCGCAGTTCATCTGACTGTCGTCGCAGATCGTTTGCAACATCCTCGAGGATATTGAGCTGTGTTTTTACATATTCAACGGGCATTATCTTCTGCAGATTTATATGCCTGTTGGCTTCTTGATCATCCTCGATGTAAACGTCTTGGCCTTCCAGCCAAGCCTTTTCATTTTTCCCGAGCGGTCTATCGAACGTCATCTCAATTACAATTCTCTGGCTGGGTTACGGTGCAGTGAAAGATATACTTAGCGGGGGTGCATCCTGCTAGGGCTGCGACGCCCAAAAGTAGAAAGCTGTAGGTTGCTGCCACGATCAGCGCCCGCAAAGTAATTTCTTTCATAACTCACCCTCCCGTTAGTTAGCCGGGACATGATAACACATCCCGGCCTTTTTGTTACTTATTCAAAATCGCTGTCGTCATCTTCGTCGACAGAAGACGCTGCTCGATCCATCGCTGCTTTTCCCAAGGGGGTGTCTGCCAGCATCCCCAGAGCATCCATGTAAACTGAAAGTAGAGCCTGCTCCTCTGCTCTCTTTGAAGCATCCTTCTTGCGAAGAGCCAGAACCTTTTTAATGATTTTAGGATCGAAGCCATTGGCCTTCGCCTCGGAGAATACGGACTTAACGTCATCGGCGAGCGCCGTGCGTTCCTCTTCTAACTTTTCGATTCGCTCAACAAGAGCCTTGAGCTGGTTGTTTGACGACATTGTCTAATCCTTCTTCCAGTTGTCTACATATGTGCTCTGCAGCCGAACGACAATAATCGCACGGCTCTTGGCATGTTTCTGTTGATATTTGAGGGACCATTTGCCCGGATATATCAATAGAGACATTGAAGCCGCAGATCGCGGCTGAAATTATTTTCAATTTTTTTTCGTCCATGTCAATTTTCCGCTTGTAGAGTGAAGAAACTTCATATATGGTGATTCTATTGATTGAGATTGAACTGGAGACTGACCATGAACAACACCGCTGCTCTCGCCGACGCCTACGCCGCTCTCAAGCACGAGGAAGCCTCCATAAAGGCTCGCCTCGAAACGCTCAAGGGCGAAATCGTCTCCTACGGCGAGAAGGAGCTGGTCGGCGACACCTGCATCGTGGCGCTGGTCGAGAAGAAGGGCGCTTCGACGCTCGACAAGGATGCCGCGCTGAATCTGCTGCGTTCGCTCGGTGCCTCTGACGAGCAGATCGCCAGCCTGACGAAGATCGGCAAGCCGTCGACGTCACTGCTGATCAAGCCGAAGCTGTCGCTGGCTATATAAGGTCGAAACGGGGCTCCGGCCCCGTCTGTCCGTCAAGCGGGCACTGATGAGACCGATGGAGATTGATATGATCAAGGTGCGCAAAAACTCGAAGATCAAAGTGTGGAACATCTATGCGTTCGATGGCGAGAACCTCGGCACCTATTCGTTCCATACGCAGGAGGTGAAAGCTTATTTTCCCGGCTGCACGATCAAGGGCAACAACGTCTACCTTTTGTAAGGTCGAAACGCTCTTCGGAGCGTCTGACGGTCAGGCCGTCACTGATGAGACCAAGGAGAATTGACATGCGTTCTATTGCTGTTATCGCTCGCGAGATCCGCGCTGATTGGAAGAAGCCTTACTTTGGCGCTGTGCCGTATCTCGATGCAATGTGCGAGCTTAATTCAATCAACGACAACTATTACTATGATAGCGGCGAATCAGTCGTTCGTTATTTTCTTGCCAACGCCAATACATGGCGCGGCGAGAAGGCTCGCGCTGTTAAAGCTGAACTCAAAAAGATTTTGGGAGAGTGATATGAGCGAAGATAAAAAATATACAGCATTCGTTCGCGCAGGCGGAACTTGCTCTTGGTATTGTGCCGAAGGAAAAACAGAGGCAGCGACGAAAGCCGTTCAACAATACAAGCGCGACTTTAAACACGTCTTCAAGATCAAGAAAGGCGTCGAATACAAGGTCGTCGTGTTTGACACGACAGGCATTGAAGAATGGGTCACAGATGACGATGGCTTTCTTCATCCATTTTACAATGGCGTCGCAAGCGATCCGATCAAAGATTATGAGATTGTAAAAGTATATGCTTAAACGATGGGGCTACGGCCCCATCTAACACCGGAGATTGATATGCTCGAGATCATCAAGCCAATACCTGATAGCCCTCTGCATAATGAGAGCGATGCGTCTCTAAAAACGCTGATCAATTATTTTAGAGACGACATGCAGATCAGGCCGAACGCTGTCATCATCGAGCATCATGCAAACAAGATCGATGAAATATACAAAGTGCTCGGATATCGCTGCGCACTTGAATACATCAAACAGTATGGAGATTGATATGGGAACGCGCGCTGTTTACACCTTCAACGACGGTGATGATCGCTTTCACGTTTACAAGCACTGGGACGGCTACCCGTTAGGCGCTGCGCTCTTCTTCATGAAGGCCATCCCCTATGCATGGGGCGGTAAACGCTTTGAAGCTGGCGATTTTGCCGCAGCCTTCATATCTGGCAACAAGCCCGAAGGCGGTGGCGACGTCTACCTTACAAAAGGCCCCAATGCCCATTGCGACCTCGAGTATGTGTATGAGCTCTACCAGAACAAGCTGGGTGGCCTGATGATCAAGGCCTACCATATGGACTGGGATGGCGAGACAGACAAGACCAGCAAGAAGCGGTTCTTCAATGGGTCACTGGTCAGCTTTGTCATGGAGCATGGCGACGACGAAGCCAAGCAAAAGGCCGATGAGCACTGGAATCTGAGCCCAAAAGCAGCCGCATAAAAAAGAGGGCCTTCGGGCCCTTTTTCTTTGTCAGGTGAATTGACATAGTGAAGTTTCTTCACTATCCTACGAATCATCAACTGATGGAGATTGATATGTGCAACGTCAAAAATGCTCCCGAAGGCCGCTACTTCGTCGAATCCGGCTGGTCTGACCGCACCCCTTGGGTCGTCGTCAAAGAGAGCCCCTCGGGCATGACCCTGACCCTTGTGCCGGTCGAGGTCGAAAAGGATCCCGAGTTTAAGCCTGACTTCAGCGTCGGCGGCTTCTCGGCCCACTGCAACAATAACCATGAGCAGACGTGGCTGTATGCCGGCACCTGCCCCATGCGCAAGAAGACGATCCGCCTTGGCAAAAAAGGCTGGGCCAGCGGCACGTTCCGCGAGACGCACAAAGGTCCGGTGCGCTTCTACGATTATAACTTCTAGTCGAGGGGCTACGGCCCCTCACCTTCCTCTCAATTTTATGGAGATTGATATGCAGGACAACGCCAACACCATCAAGGTTTCTTACCCGGAAGCTTTCATCACGGTGAAAGAAGACAAGCGCCGTGACTGGTCGGAAATCGCCGTCTATGTCGATCCCGTTCTGCCGGGTGCGGGCAAGATCTGCGCTTCAATCATCACGCATCCCTGCAAGGGCGCAAAATGGTTCGTGCATGACCGTGACACGGGATGCCGTGGAGTTCCCTTCAAAACCAAAAAGCTTGCTCTGTGGGCTGCTATTGAAGCAGCCAAAGACATCGAAGCTTACAAGCATCACGCAAAGTAATGGAGATTGATATGACCAACCCTAACCCCGACTTCATCGTTCACGCTGGCGAGTGTGCCACTGTGTGGGGCTTTGAGCCTCAGAACGAAGTGGCTTTAGACTTTATTCAGGAACTTGGTGGAGAAGATTGGCAGTGGAACGGCAAGATCTTCTACACCGACCATCGTCCTGCGCGTGATCTTGCGCGTTACATGGTTGGCGAAGGCTTTGTCGTTATGCATCCTCAATACGGTTACTTTGGAGGTTGATATGGATCAGTCGCGTCCCTTTATTCTCGCGTCTACCGAGCTTTGCTATGAGGCTAATCCGACGCTGTGGCATCTATACTGCGCATTGACTAATCGAATCATCGGACAGCCTAGCGCACTATGGACTGAGCAAGACGTTGTCATCGCAATACTAGCAAGAGGACTAAACCCAAATGACGCCAGAAAAAATGATTCAGATAATGAACAATCAAGGTCTGTCAAATCAGGATATCGCTTCGATATCCGGCGTGACATATCGACAGGTAATGTCATGGCGGTCAGGGAAGCATCCAGTTCCAATGATGCTGTCGTTTTTGTTGTCGGCGCTTGATGAAGGACAGTTAAGCGCAGACTGGCTTGTTGATGCGTTACAAAAAGAACTAACTGAAAGAGTATAAAATAAACGGCCCGAGGCATGGCGTCCTCGGGCCTTATGTTACGCGATATCAGCATGTAGCTGCGTGTGAGTTTTCTCGATTCCGTTCTCCGTCGTATTAAGTATTTATCCGCCATTACATAGATTGCAGGGGCGGACGCCTACAATTCAAAAATCAGTGTCATATCTTTCGTTTAGCTCTTTGAGCATTTCAAGGCGAATAACCTGCCGCTTCAATGCAGATATTGCTTCTTCGTTTTCATCGAAGATTGCGTCATGCAATTTTGATTGAGCAAACTTTAATTCGCGCTCAACTTCTCGGGGAGGTGCAAAAAGAGATGTTTTTGCTTCTGTCATGACTGCCTCGCATAGCTTCCGTGATATTTTATCTCCGCTTGCTTTCTTGCGTCAACCGCTTCTTCAATAGTATTAAAACATCCAAAATTATGAGCCTTATTATTTATGTATATTCTTGCTCTCCATTTACCGCTTCTACCATATTTATAAACGCCCTTATAACCAGAAGTATTGGACGGAAGTAAATTCTTATTTATCTGCTGTTGAGAATCTGTTGCTTCTCTTAAATTTAATATTCTATTGTCGCTTTTAATTCCATTTATATGATCTATTTCTTTCTTAGGAACGTATCCATGATGCATAGCAAAACATAGAATGTGGCCGCCAACATACCTGCCAAACAATTCGACCGATAAATATTTTTGATTATCTATAAAACCAGCTTCTTTATTCGCATAATTTGAATTGAAATAAGAAGATGACCTTAATGGGTATTTAGCATGCGAGCACATTTCGGGTGTTCGTTCTCTCCAATATAATTTTCCTGTTTCGGGATCATACCGAAACAGTTGACGCAAAGTCTCAATGTCGGGTAAATCTTTTTTAGCCATTTCCCAGTTCCTTTGGGGTTTAGGTCAGAAGGCCCGAAGCTGTTAGCGCAGCGACGGGCCTTTGTTTTATATCACCACCTTATGTAGATGTCACCATTCTGATTCAAATCCATCGACGCCATCCAGTGGCGTTCCCGGATCCAATATTCCTTCACCTTCACCGTCTATTGGCTGATGAAGAGCATTCACAACCTTCATTTTTGTCGGCATGACTTCCGCTCCGGGGAAGTGCTCCTTGACCGCAAGAACTTCTTTAAATGCGAATATCAATCTTCCAATCTCTTCTAGAGAATATACAGAAACCCTCCGCCCATCGGCCATAACCTTGTTGACGAGATCTGGCTCCCTGACAATCGCCGCTACTGTTCCATCCTCGAGCGTGACTTCAAACACCGCCGGATCTATAGGAACGCATCCAGCTTCTATCGCCGCTTTGTCGAGCGCCTTCCAAGCTTTGATCATGCGGTCGGATTCACGCTGAACGTCAATCAGCTCGCCTTTCCATCTGGCATGGCTAAACAAATATTTTTGACGATAGAATTTTTCCCTAAGTTCTTGCGGAACGAGCAGTGGAAGCCTTCCGCGCCCCCAACGCATTTCAAGCTCAACTTCAAGCGCGTCCGCGCCATCGATTGCTGCTCGCCCTGACAAATAAGTTCCGTTTGTCACAAGCCAAGGCGCTGACGGAAGTCGCGCTGTTGGTATGGATCTATCAGAAACTGGCGGCTTCCTTGTCGGCTTCTTCGCCATTGGTCACTCCTTGTCCCATGAGAACTTGGGAAGAGAGACATTGGCGCGCGCCTTCTTTGCAGTCTCGCCGTAAAGTTCGCCGGCAAGCTTCTTTTCGTATCTTATCGTGCGGAGCGACGCGATCCGAGGGGGATTTGCGTCAATATTGCCAGAGCCGATTGAATCGCCTCCCCTCCGGCTTGCTCTTGATCTTGGTGCTCCAAACGTCCCTTGATTCGCCATATCAATCTCTCCTTCATATCAATCTAACGGGTCGAACCTGACATACTCCCAAATGCCGCGAGAGTGGCTCGCCTTATCCTTCGGCTGATGCATGCGACCCGTGCGCTGCAGCCACCGATTCTTGACCGCCTGCATAATCGCCGCGCCCCATGCGTTGGGATGCCCGGGATTAACAATGCCAGCTTCCTGCGCAAGGTGGCGGATATCCTCGCCGGTGCCCTTCCATCCCTGATGCAGGTCGTTCTCAATGAAATCCATGATCTGTGCGCGCCAGATCCAGTTTCTGTTCAACACGCCATCGAGCGCCGCGTCCCGCGCATCCCGACCTTCATTATTCCCCATAGGAAAATATCCCGCCATTTGTGAGCACGACATCCCGCCGGTTCTGCGGGCCGTTTTCATGTTTGGAGACCGGTTTGATCATCATCGCCAATATCAATTTAAACCTACCACCATCAAACCGCCGACAAGGCTAAACCCAAAACCCGCAGGCCGTCAAGCGGCCAGTCCGTGGGTCTGGGCAAGCCCGACCGGAGCCTTAGCGGAGGGAGGGCGCAGCCCTTATGCGCGCGCGCGCGCGAGGCTGTGTGAAAACAAACACTTATCCAACACTCCAAGAGAAAAAACGCTTTTGAACGGCGTAAGATGTTGTTTTGATTTGTTTTCAGGATTTGCATTTTTCACAGTCCCTTCCCGATGCGGAGGCCCTTTTTGTTTGACTTATCGCCCCACAAATCGGTGACGATGACGTCCGAGCGGTGCCACATGTTGACATACTTCTCGCACACATTGACTGACAGATTGAACATGTCGCTGAGTCGATCCGGCGCATATCGATCCGTGTCACGGCTCTTCTTGTCACGGCTCCACGGATATCCGCCGCGCCATGCCGCGTCGATTGCTGAGACCATTTTCCTACATGTCTCCATGTCGGGCTCGTTTCCTGTCTCCTGCACGCCCCCAAAATCGCCCGCTGATGCGTCTTCTGGCTTCTGGGGTGTCACCGTAGCAGGATCTACCGGAAGGGCCACCAGCGAGCTTCTGCCGAAGCCCAGATCGATGTCCCTGAGCTCGAATGGCAGATCCCACCCGTCCCGGGCTTCCTTGATCTTCATCATGGTCATTGTGCCGAACATGCCGGGCTTTTCTCGTTCGACGAAGATCGCGCAGTTGGCCGCGCCCTCGAGGACATTTGACCCGCGCAGGGCCTTCCCGTTGCCTTTGGAGACGTGATGCGCGCCTGTGGCCGAACAATCGAAAGCAAGGCGCATGGCGTCATTGGCTTGAATGTAGAGCGTCATGTCCTTCTGCAGGTTTTCGTCCGCGCCCGGCAAGACGCGCGAGACCGTGTCGATGATGATCATGACAGGCTTCTCGCCGCACTTGTTTTCGACCT
>B570J29032_109959419_pt1 | contig 25036 bp, 22 predicted proteins | sample LakMenEpi16Nov12_FD_29032 | JGI IMG/M metagenome (IMG submission 29032) | reverse complement strand
GGCTGCATGTTCCATGTTAGTGGTTCCCCACCTGTTACGACAACAGTTTCAGCATGTTTTTTTGCATGCTCAACTATCTGCGTAATGGCTGTAGGCGGATGTAGTTGAGCATTCCAACTTTCTTTAACATCACACCAATGGCAACCCACGTCACAACCACCAATTCGAATAAAATAGGCGGCGGTACCCGTGTGATAACCTTCGCCTTGTATGGTATAAAACTCTTCCATCAAAGGCAACATGACCCCTTGATCAACGGCTAGTTTTGTATCAGTCATCTTATATTTTTAAAAGTGCAAAGATAATTTAAATTTGCTTATGCTCAATGGGTCAATTTTTCAATGTGCCAATTTTCAAGAAAGTAATTTCATTCAAAACGTTATACATTCAACATGCTGTTTGAAAAAAAAACTACTGCTCATTCTTCAACCCTTGATAATACATGTCCAAGTCAGCCTTAACTTTTGGATCTAATTCTGGTTCTTTTATATCAGTAAATTGCTTCAAAGTTTCCAAAATGGTTTGGGCAACCATTAACCTGCAGGCTTCTTTGTCATCAGCTGGCACCACATACCAAGGCGCAATTTCCGTTGAACTTTGATTAAGAATCTCTTCATAACAAGCTTGATACTTATACCATAAAGCACGCTCTTTAATATCGCCTGGCGAGAATTTCCATTGATGTTTCTGCTTTTCTAAACGTCGCATCAAGCGCTGTCTCTGCTCCTCTTTGCTTAAATGTAAATAAAATTTTAAAACGATTGTACCATTATTTATCAAATGTTTTTCAAAAGCATTGATGCTTTCAAAACGGTTCGCCCAAAAAGCATCGGTTACATCTTCAACCTTTTGAATATTAGGCAAGTTTTCATTTAATAAAAACTGTGGGTTAACCCGAGTTACTAGCACATTTTCATAATACGTTCGATTAAAAACACCAAATTTTCCTCTTTCAGGTAAAGCGATATAATGTCGCCATAAAAAATCATGTTCAAGCTCAGTGGCTTGCGGCGCCTTAAAGCTATGCACCACGACGCCTCTTGCATTAAATTCTTTAAAAACTTCACGAATCAAACTGTCTTTTCCCGCCGTATCCATGCCCTGCAAACAAATTAAAACACTGTATTTGTTATGCGCATACATGCGATCCTGAAGGTCAGCCAGCTCTTCCCGGATATCATTTAAAGCGTCTTCTAAATAATCTTTACTGTGGTTATGATCAATATTAGTGGGTAAATCCTTAATTTTAATTTGACCTTGAATTTTTATAGCTTTTAAGTTTTTCATTATTGAAATTATTGTATGTTAAAATACAAAAAAATATCATAAAAATAATTATTTAACCAACAGAAAGGTTCGCCAAATCTTTGCCTACTTGTGCACCAATGGCAACACCCATGCCACCAAGTTTAACCCCACAAAAAACGTTTTCAGAGAGTTGCTTAACAATTGGCACTTTTGTCTGACCAACACCCATAATGCCAGTCCAACGCTGGTCTATTTCAAAAGGTTGATTCGGCAAAATGACATTTTTCAGCACGTCTTCTAAACGGTTTTGAATCAACGCTGTGGTTTGCATAGCAGTTGTCTCTTCTTCTTCAAAAGCAAGGTTTCTGGCGCCACCAAACAAAATGCGGTCTTTATAATTTCTAAAATAGTAATAACCTTGATCAATATGAAAAGTGCCTTTAACTTTTAAGTCAGCAATTGGTTTAGTGATTAAAACCTGTGCCCTAGCTGGTTTAAGTTCATCAGGAAAAAGTGAGGACGCAAAACCGTTTGTGGCCAAAAGTAGATTTTTCACATTAAACTTTGTTTGATTAATTTCAATTTCAACTTGTTGCTCTAGCTGCTTAAAGCTATTTAGTGTACAATTATTTAAAATCAAAATATCTTGTTGATGTGCTAATTTGAGATAAGCTTGCATCATTTTCCCTGTATCAATTTGACCTTCAAAAGCATTAAAGATTAACTGTTGATGCACTTGCTTAAACCCAAAACGATTCTCAGCTGTTGAAAATACAGCCTTTTTAAAAATGGGCTTCAATAGCTGGTTGATGCGGTTAATTTCATCAACGCAGGTTGTAAAATGTTTATCATTTTCTAAAAACAATTCATAGCCGCCATAATCCTTGAAATCAATGGCTTTCCCAAAGGCTTTTTTGAGTTTTTGAATGCCTTTCCAACGTTTTTCAATGAGATTTAAAACCTCATCAACCGTCATCCGATTAAGGTCATCCAAAATTTCCGATACACTACCAAAACAAGCAAAGCCTGCATTTTTAGTGCTGGCACCTTCTGGCAATAGTCCTTTTTCAAAGATGACAATTTTGGCTTTGGGATGTTTTTTTCTCAATTGCAAAGCACAATTGATGCCAACAATACCACTACCAATAATGGCAAAATCAATTGCCTCGAACCAATTTTTATGTTCCCAAAAACTTAAATTCATTTGACAAATATAAAAAAAAGCTGCTCATTTTTTTGAACAGCTTCTTTTATTTTAAAAAGGATTTTTAACCAATTTCAATCAAGCGTTTAGCTTTTGGCAGGGCTTCTTCCTTTTTTGGTAAATGAACACTCAATACACCATTTTCGTAGTTAGCTTTGATGTCAATTTCATTGACAGTTTCAGGCAAAGTAAAGCTTCTTTTGAACGATTGGAAACTAAATTCTCTGCGGGTATATTTACCATTTTCGCTTTTTTCATTGCTTTCAGTTTCAAGTTCAGAAGATATGGTTAATACATTGTTGTCCAATTCAATGTTAAAATCTTCTTTCTTTAAACCAGGCGCTGCGAGTTCAACGATAAAGTCAGAATCGCTCTCCTTAATGTTCACTGCTGGAACTTTCGTTTTCAAAACCTCTGTCCCTCCTAAATAGTCAGGTTTAAAAAAATCCTCAAAAATGGTGGGAAAACCATAAGCATTGTGTCTTTTTACTAGTGTCATGTCTTTAAAATTTAATTGTTAAACATTAATTTACGATGACAGAACTACAAATAAAATACCAAAACAATAGAGTAGTAAAAATGACAGTTTTATGAAAAAAAACATGTCAAAATTTCCGTTAATTAACTTATTTTTAATGTTTTAGCTGACAAAAATTCTGGTTTTTAGCTAAAGGCAGTTAAACTTTGTATAAAAGACTAGGCCACATTGCTCCAAAAAATTATTACCTTTGAATTTTATTAAAATCATGAGATTAATTTTAATTTGTATGGTACTAATAGCCTGTGACGATAAGCCTAAAAAGTTTCTTAATATTGGGCACCGTGGCGCCATGGGTCATGTGATGGAAAACACTTTGCCGTCTATCCAAAAAGCGTTAGACCTCAAGGTTGATATGATTGAGATAGATGTTTTCGTTTGTAAATCTGGTGAGTTAGTGGTTTTTCATGATGAGATGTTAGACAGCCTATCGTCATCAACTGGAAAAATTGAGGATATGACTTTATACGACATTAAAAAAGTTGAACTCAATGGCGGCCATCAAATACCAACTTTGGCAGAAGTTATTGATTTAGTTAATAAAAAAGTGCCTTTAAACATTGAGTTGAAAGGCAAAAATACCGCCCAACCAACCCACGATTTAATTCAAAAATATTTGGCTAAAGGTTTTAAAAAGACAGATTTTATTACTTCAAGTTTTAATTGGGACGAATTAGAGATTTATCGTCAACTAGATGCTGAGATGCCTCTCGCGGTTTTAACAGAGGAAAATCCGTTAGACGCCATTTCATTTGCTAAAAAAATTAAGGCACAAGCCATCAATCCATGGTTTAAAAATCTGACGCAAGCACAAGTTGAGCAAATAAAAAAAGAAGGATTTGACGTTTATACCTATACCGTAAATGAAATTGAGGACATAAATAGAATGATGCTTTGGGGTGTGGATGGCGTTTTTACTAATTTTCCTGATCGGGTTTCTACATGTATGACTTATTAATCATTGGCGGTGGTGCTGCTGGATTTTTTACGGCAATTAATGCCAAAGAAAAAAACAAAAATCTCAAAATTGCTATTATTGAGCGAGGTAAAGAATTTTTGACAAAAGTTAAAATTTCTGGTGGCGGCCGGTGCAACGTCACCAATAGTATTTTTGATCCCAAAGCACTGGTCAAAAATTATCCTCGCGGTGAAAAACAACTCCTTGGCCCTTTTCATAGTTTTGGTTGTGAAGATACCATGAATTGGTTTAAGAAAAGAGGCGTCAACTTGAAGATTGAAGCTGATGGTCGAGTGTTTCCAGTTTCGGACAATTCACAGACCATTATTGATTGTTTTTTTAAGGATTGCGAAAAATATAACATTGATTTAATGACGAATACCGCAGTTAAATCTTTTGTTTTTAAAGATAATCATTGGCTGGTTGAAACTTCTAACAAAAATTTTGAAGCTAAAAATCTGGTTTTAACAACGGGCAGTAATCCAAAAATATGGGAGATGGTTTCGGGACTGAATCACAAAATAATTGCGCCTGTCCCCTCCCTTTTCACTTTCAACATTAAAGATGAGCAACGTCATGCGTTGATGGGTATAGCAACTCATGGTCAAATAAAAATTTTGGACACCAAACTACAGAGTGACGGCCCAATACTCATCACGCATTGGGGTATAAGCGGTCCAGCAGTTTTGAAATTATCGGCTTGGGGTGCCCGCCTATTGCATGAAAAAAGTTATCAATTTAAAATTCAAGTGAATTGGACAGCATTTTCCTCGCTAGAGGTGATGGATATACTTCTTAAAAACAAAAGTCAGCAGGCCAAGAAACAAATTGGCAACACGCCATTGTTCGATTTTCCGAAACGACTATGGGCCTATTTTTTGGATGTTTCGGCCATTAATCCGCAAGACCAATGGGCTAATTTGCCTAAACAGAAAATGCAAGCATTGCACCAAAACATTGCGCAAATGATTTTAAGCGTTAATGGTAAAAGTACCTTTAAGGAAGAATTTGTAACCGCTGGTGGTGTTGATTTAAATGAAATTAATTTCAAAAAAATGTCGAGCAAGATTGTTCCTCAACTCTATTTTGCTGGTGAAATAATAAATATTGATGCCATTACTGGAGGCTTTAATTTTCAAAATGCTTGGACGGGTGGATGGTTAATTAGCGAGGATTTTAAAGGTTAAAGGGATTAAGGTCGAGACGAAGCTTTGCTTGTTCCTGTTAAGACATTCATCATCTAAATCGATGCAGACATTTATCGTCTGCATTTAAAAGTTTCAAGTTGTCTTTATGAAAAATGAACCAATCTTCTCAAGTTCAATAAGTTTAAGATATCAAAAAAAACTATTTAATGAAATGAAAATCATGGTTTTTATAATTTCTTTGATTGATTTTAATTTTTTTGTCGTGTATACATAATGAATTAGAAAAAAATAAGAGCGTTTTAGAAAAATTGCGGTTTGAGAACCCTGAAAGGGTTTAAAACCCTTTCAGGGTTGACAGCTAAACAAAACTAAATGCAAAAAATTAATCGAGTTAAAAACCCGTTCAGGGTAGATTAGCCATGATTTAAAAAATTTCGTTAAAAACCACTTCCCTTTCATGTATTTTATATATTTTCGTCATCTTTTTAAATTTTAATCATGAGAAAATTAATTCTATTATTTCATTGCTTGGCAGTTGCTTTATTAACGGCACAAAATGCACCAAAAAAACAAGAGGTTTCAAAAGGTTACTCAACCAATAAGTTTCAACAAAACTATGACCTGTATAGCACACCTAATACTTATAGAACAGCCTCTGGTGCGCCCGGTCCTGCCTATTATCAACAGCAAGTGGATTACAAAATGGATTTGATTTTAGATGATGAAAACAAAAAACTTAAAGGGCAAGAAACCATCACCTATCACAATAATTCAAAAGATGAATTGACCTATTTGTGGGTTCAACTTGATCAAAATATGTTTGCCAAAGATTCAAAATCGCCCTTAATTGAAAGTGAAAAAATTAAAGAAGTGCAAACGCCAAAAGCCTTTGCAGACAAATATATTCATGAGGGTTTTGATGGTGGCTTCAAAGTAGAGGAAGTTAAGGATGCAATAGGTAAACCGCTACCTCATTATATCAATCAAACCATGATGAGAGTCAATTTACCACAGCCTTTAAAATCAGGCGAAAAATTTGTCTTTTCTATAAAATGGTGGTATAACATCAAAAATTATGCGCCAGACCGTGACCGTTCGGGCTATGAATTATTGGAAGATGGCAACCGTATTTATGTCATGGCGCAGTTTTTTCCACGCATGTGCGTTTATAACGATGTTGAAGGATGGCAAAACATGCAATTTTGGGGAAGAGGGGAATTTACCCTCCCATTTGGTAACTACGAGGTTAACATTACTACACCTTCAGATCATGTGCTTGAAGCCACTGGCGATTTAATGAACAGAAAAGATGTTTTGACCGCAGCTCAATTGAGTCGTTATGACTTAGCCACCAAATCTTATGACAAACCAGTTGTTGTAGTTACTTCAGAAGAGGCTTTAGCTGCTGAAAAAGGTTTTTCTAAAACTACAAAAACTTGGAAATTTAAGGCCACTAATGTAAGAGATTTTGCTTTTTCTACCTCTCGAACATTCATTTATGATGCTATGGCGGTTAAACAGGAAAATGGTGGCAAAGATGTGATGGCAATTTCAGTCTATCCGAATATTGCTAATCCGCTCTGGGGCGAACATTCAACAAGAGCTATTGCGCAAACCATTAAAACATACTCTCGTTTCACCTTTGAATATCCTTATCCAAAAGCGGTTTCGGTTTCTGCAGAAGATCAAGGCATGGAGTATCCAATGATTTGTTGGAATTATGGCCGACCAGATAAAAATGGTAAAACCCCAGATTTTATCAAATATGGTATGATTAGCGTGATTATTCATGAAGTTGGTCATAACTATTTTCCGATGATTATCAATTCTGACGAAAGACAGTGGAAGTGGATGGATGAAGGCTTAAACACCTTTATGCAATATCATGCCGAACAAGATTATATGAAAAACTATCCATCAAGCAGATTTAGACCACGTTCTATAGTACCATATATGAAACGTGATCAAGCAGTTTTAGAACCAATCATGTCAAACTCCGAAACCTATAATGATTACGGCTCAAATGGCTATTTTAAACCCGCCATTGGCTTGCACATTTTGAGAGAAACCATCTTGGGACCTGAGCAATTTGATTTTGCATTTAAAACTTATGCCAATCGCTGGAAATTTAAACATCCATATCCAGAAGATTTTTTTAGAACCATGGAAGATGCTACTGCTTATGACTTGGATTGGTTTTGGCGGGCTTGGTTTTACTCAACAGATTACGTGGATATGGCCATTAAACAAGTTGTACCCTATTATGTGACCACTCAACCAACTGAAGAACAAAAGAAAGCTAACCTTAGACGTGGTCGTTTTGGTGCAGAAAGTGGACCTTTTTTATATTTGACTAAAGGCACTGAATCAACTTTAAAAAATGAGGATAAAAAAGGTTTTGATTGGTCTCAAAACGAAAATCTCAGCAAATACATTAATGACAATTATTCAACAACAGAAAAAAACAGCTTGAAGGAAGCTAAATATTTTTATGAAGTAACTTTTGAAAAATTAGGTCAAATGATTATGCCGCTTTTGGTTGAATTAACCTATGAGGACGGCACCAAAGAAAACCACCGCATCCCTGAACAAATTTGGGCTAAAGGCAATGAAACTGCTACGCGTGTTTTTTCAACAGCTAAAAAAGTGACTAAAATTGAAATTGATCCAAAAATGTTGACTGCTGATGTTGATGAAACCAACAATGTTTGGAAAGAATAATTTATGTCAACACCTCTTGCAGAACGCCTTAGACCGAAAACATTAGCCGATTATATTGGTCAAAGTCATTTGGTTGGTGCAAACGGTGTGCTTCGCCCCTTGATTGAAAGAGGGATTATGCCAAGCATGATTTTTTGGGGACCACCAGGCACCGGGAAAACGACTTTAGCTCACATCATTGCACAAACTTCTGGTAGGCCTTTTTATGTCTTAAGCGCCATCAATTCTGGTGTGGCAGGTGTGCGGGAAGTGATAGAAAAAGCATCAAAAAATCAAGGGCTTTTCACGGCAAAAAATCCGATTTTATTTATCGATGAGATTCATCGGTTTAGTAAATCGCAACAAGACTCTTTGTTGCATGCGGTTGAAAAAGGTTTGGTAACCTTGATTGGCGCTACGACAGAAAACCCCAGTTTTGAAGTTATTCCCGCATTGTTATCGCGTTGCCAAATCTATGTCTTGCAAGCATTTGAACAAACTGATTTAATACAGCTCATCAATCAAGCCATTGAAAAAGATGACCTCTTAAAACTGAAAGATATCACCATTTCAGAGCATGAGGCTTTATTATTTCACTCTGGTGGCGATGGTAGAAAATTACTTAATATTTTAGAACTTGTTATTGAAGCTTCTGTAGAAAAGACCATAATCATCACCAATGACATTGTTAATCAAATCATACAAACCAAAACCGCTAGTTTTGAAAAAGGCGGTGAAATGCATTACGACATCATTTCGGCTTTCATCAAATCCATCAGAGGCAGCGATCCTAATGCGGCCGTCTATTGGCTGGCGAGATTAATTGAAGGTGGCGAAGAACTTAAATTCATTGCCCGGCGTTTATTGATTTTGGCTGCGGAAGACATTGGCTTGGCCAACCCCACCGCTTTGATTTTAGCCAATAACACTTTTCAGGCCGTGCAAGTGATTGGTCATCCTGAGAGTCGCATCATCTTGAGCGAATGTGCCATCTATTTGTCTACATCGCCCAAAAGCAACAGTGCCTATATGAGCATTAATGAAGCCCAAGAATTGGTCAAAAAAACTGGTGATTTGCCTGTGCCACTGCATTTGCGCAATGCCCCAACCAAACTCATGAAAGATTTGAATTATGGCAAAGATTATCAATACGCGCATAATTATGACAATCACTTCGCTAAACAAAACTACTTACCAGAAGAGCTGACCGATACTAAACTTTATGACCCAGCCGAAAATACCAGAGAACAGGCCAATAGGGATTTTCTGAAAAAACGATGGGAGGATAAGTATGATTATTAAAATTTATTTTTTCTAGAAACTAATATAGTGCTGACGATTTTATGTCAGCACAGAGGCATTTATCACCTCTACTTTTCGCCTTAGTCAGTAAAACGACAAAGTGTTTCCATGCAGACATTTATCGTCTGCATCTGGGCTACAGCGCGTCGTAAATTAGATCTTAACAAAATTTAAGGAAGAAAAAATTTGATAAATTCAATAAAAATTAGTACTTTTACCCTACAAATTCATTTAATAATGAAACCTAAAATAATAAACCCCGCGCTACTTTGGGAATACGATTTAGAAACCTTCAATTATGATAAATCCTATAAAATTGTTATCGAAAGGGTTTTGCAATTAGGAAACTTGACAGAATGGCGTGAAATGGTTCGATATTATCCCAAAGAAAAAATTTTGTTAACCATTGATTGGAGTGCACAATTAGACCAAAGAGATAAGGATTTTTCGCGTTTTTTTCTAAATTCTGGTTTCGTCAATGCTTCATAAGGATTCTTTTATTATATCCCAAAAGACTTTTAAATTAATTCAAGAGCTACAAGCTATTCCCGAATTGAAGGACTTCGTTTTGGTTGGTGGCACCTCATTGGCTTTACAATTAGGTCATAGAAATTCAATAGATATAGACTTGTTTAACCAAGAAGATTTTGATTCTGATTATCTATTAGCCTTGCTAAAAAATAAATATACCGTTCAAGAAGTGTTTAGAAGAAACAACACAATCATTTCTTTAATTAACAACATCAAAACCGATTTTATCAAACATGATTACCCATATCTCCAAGATCCAATCACTGAAGAAGGTATCACCTTTTTGGGTAAAGCTGATATTGCTGCGATGAAATGTCACGCCATCGTTCAAAGCGGTAAAAGGCTAAAAGATTTTATTGATATTTATTTTTTACTCGAACATTATAGTATGAATCAAATGGTGGGTTTTTATCAAGAAAAATATGCGCATAGCAATCCAATGATTGCTTTAAAAGCTATTTCATTTTTTGATGACATTGATCCTGACATAGATCCACCAAAATTATTAAAACCTTTGCAACTTAATAAAATTAAAAAAAGGATATTAGATGCTATTGAGAAGCCTAATATGTTGCCCAAATAAATATTTTAGAAATTTCACAAATTCTGATTACTTCCTCCTTCAAATCACAAAAGCTTTTCTTTGGTCAACGGATTATCAATTTTTTTGTCAAGCACGTCACTGTTTTCTTCAAAATGAGGAATTGGCAATTGTCTGTTTATCGCTTGCTGGGTATAATAAGTTTTACGGTCTAGGTGTTGTTGATCAACGCCGATAAAGACCTCTCCCCAACTATCCGTTTGAATAATTTTCGTCATAATTTTAATGCATTCATCCAAATGAATGAGATTTACTGCATGATGAGGATTGGGTAAATCTTTTCGTCCAGCCAGAAAATTGACAGGATGTCTGTCCTCGCCTATTAAACCTGCCAATCTTAAAACCGTCGTTTTTTGGGTTGAAAGATTTTGAAACATTTGCTCCGCTGCTAAAATATCTTGACCGGCTTTTGAGTCTGGTTTTGCAATCGTATCTTCAGTAATCAGTTCTTTTTGGTGGGCATAGGCACTCGTTGAACTCACAAAAAGAATGTGTTTGATGTTAGATTGTTTGATATAAAGCAATAAATTTTCTAATCTCAATTGATAATTATTCAAATTGAGTTTTCTTTGAGGTGGCACGTTGATAATAAGTATGTCGCTACCTTCTAAAAAAAGGGACATATTTCCAATGACTTCATTTTCATTAACTTCGATCAAAAAAGGATTGATATTGTTTTCTTTTAAAACATCCATCTTATCTGGAGAAGTGGATGAGCCGTTGATTGTATAACCTAAAGCAATTAAATGTTTAGCCAAGGGAAATCCTAGCCAACCACAACCTAAAACACTGATTTGTTTATACATAAATGACAGATAAAAAGGTTAAGGAATTTTAAAACCACAACTATTAATAAAGTTTAATAATTCATTTTCTAATTTTTCAAGCATACCATTTTGTGTGTTTTATGACTTCTTTGAAAAACTTCGTGTAAAAGCTGTCACACAAAGTTACTCAAAGTTTTTAACACTAAGAAATCACAAAGTTATATAGCATCTCAAAAAAAAATAACCGATCAGTTAAAAATTAAAACTAATTGCCAATAAATAGAAAACGGACTGATCATCTAGCCCTGATGCCCCAATTGTTGGAGCTCTTGCTCGCCCCTTCCGTTTTGGGGCGTGCAAAGCGACTTGGGGCAGCAGGAATGGCGTCAATAGATAAAGACCAAGCCTTTTGCTCCAAAAAAAATTATTTAACCAAATCGGTATAACTTAAAATAGTATGAAAACCTTTGCTTTTGAAATAGGACATTGGATTTTCTTCACTCGCAACTAGCACAAAATCACCACCCCATGCACCCAAACTTTTTATTGAGCCATTAAAATCTGAAAACAAACTTTCTTTGATGGTACTCTGTTCCAACACCTCGCTCATAATCACTTCATGTGCCTCAAGTAGTTGGCAAAAAGTGTTAAATTTGTTCGTCTCAAATAATTTCTTGGTGATTTTTGAAATTTGTTTAATGGGTTTATCAAAAGTTGCTTGTTTGTTAAAAAATGCTTTGACTGCCAACTGACTATCCTGTTTCTGATTGAGATAAACAAAATACAATTTGTCTTTAAATATTGGATTGAAAGCAATTGATTTTATTTTTGGTAAATCAGCTTGTAGTCTGTATAAAATCGGGCTGTCATTTTTGGCGCAAGCAATATCATAACCACTGCCCCCGAAGGTCATTTTTAGCAAGTTGAAAGCATCTATTTTAAACCATTGTGCCAAATTATTAATCAAGGTTGAAGAGGTTCCTAACCCCCATAATCTAGGAAATGTTAAGTGTGTTTCAATTGAAATGGCCACATTTTCATGCAAGACGGTTGAATCTAAAAGGTGCGCTTGATGAATAATATTTATTAACGTATTGACTTTTTCATCACCTACTTTTTCATTTTTCAATATTTGCTCAAAGGTCAAAAGAGCCTCAAGCCAAATTTGTTGATCATGATTATAACTTGTCCATTGAATGCCCAACTTTTCACTTGCATGAATGGTCAAAGTTTGTCCAAATTTAGTTGGAATAGCCAGCGCTACTGCACCATTTAAAACCAGATATTCGCCAGTTAACAAAAGCTTGCCGTTAGAATAAAAGGTTTGTTTTTCCATTTAAGCTCTAATTTTTTTAATAAATTCAGAAACAGACGCATGTGTAATGGTATTGTTTGAAAAATAGTCTTGTATTTGTAATCTTTCCTCTTTAGTCGCTTGGTATTGATTTAGAATATTATTGAGATGCATTTTCATGTGACCCTCTTGTATGCCTTTGGTGGTTAAGGAGTTTAGCGCCGCAAAATTTTGAGCTAAACCAACACTTGCCACGATGCTCATTAATTGTTTGGCAGAAGGATTTTTTAAGATTTGCAAAGCTATTTTTACCATAGGATGCAAAGTTGTGAGCCCACCAACTGTTCCTAAAGCCAATGGAATTTCCATAGAAAAAGTAAAAAAATCATCTTTTACATCCGCTTTTGACAACGAGCGATATTGCCCGTCTCTGCTGGCGTAGGCATGCGCGCCAGCTTCTATGGCTCTGAAATCATTGCCCGTTGCTAAAACAACAGCATCTATACCGTTCATGATACCTTTGTTGTGTGTTACTGCGCGATAAGGTTCAATTCTTGCGATGTTGACAGCAGTTACGAATTTTTCTGCGTATTCCTTCGGATTCTCAACCTCTTTTGTTTTTAAGTCAGAAACCGGACACGAAACTGTGGTGCGCACAATACAATTGTCCACAAAATTAGAAAGAATACTCATAACCACTTGCAGCTGTTGTTCTTCTTCATTAAAATCAACGTAATTTTGAGCTTCACGTTTAAGCAATTGTGCTATTTGTTCCAAACAGGAGTTGATAAAATTAGCGCCCATGCTATCAACCGTTTCAAAAGTGATGTACAATTGATAGTAATTGGCTAAATCTGCTGTTTTATCTCTTAAAGTAATCGTTTTTATACCACCGCCGCGCTTTTGCATATTAGCAGTAATACTTCGGGTTTCTGCAAAAAAAAGTGGTTTAATGGTTTCAAAAAAGTTTTGCAATTTATGTTGATCACCTTTAAAGATAAAATGTACTTGACCAATTTTTTCTGTGCCAAGTATTTCTGTTTTGAATCCCCCACGATTAGCCCAAAATTTGGCAGCTTTTGAAGCAGCAGCAACCACAGAACTTTCTTCAATAACCATTGGCACAGTATAAAACTGATTGTCAATCAAAAAGTTTGGTGCTAAACCAAAAGGCAAATAAAAATTGGTGATGGCATTTTCAATAAACTCATCGTGCAAAGTTTGAATAGCTTCGTCTGTATGCCAATAGTTTTTTATGATGGCTTCTGTTTCAGGATTTGAGTTAAAATAATGCTCATTTATCCAAGCGATTTTTTGATTTTTTGAGAGTTTTGAAAAGCCTGATACTTCTTTCATTTTCTTATAAAGTTATTTACAAAAATAAAAAAACTGCCAGTTATATTAGCAGTTTTTTTAATTTAAAATTCTAATTGGTTTTACTTTACACTTGCAAACAAATATTCTCTATTCATACGGGCAATGTTTTCTAAAGAAATGCCTTTTGGACATTCAATTTCGCAAGCGCCAGTGTTGGTGCAATTGCCAAATCCTTCTTCATCCATTTGACGCACCATGTTTAAAACACGTTGTGTAGCTTCTACTTTGCCTTGTGGCAATAAAGCGTATTGTGATACTTTGGCACCCACAAAAAGCATAGCCGAACCATTTTTACATGTTGCTACACAAGCTCCACAGCCAATACAAGCAGCCGCTTCAAAAGCTTTGTCGGCATCATCTTTTGGCACAGGAATACTATTAGCATCAATAGTTTTTCCCGAGGTGTTTACAGAAACAAAACCACCTGCTTGTTGTATGCGATCAAAAGCTGTTCTGTCAACAACCAAATCTTTTATTACTGGAAATGCTTTGCTACGCCAAGGTTCAATATAAATGGTATCACCATCATTAAACGTTCGTATATGCAATTGACAAGTCGTAATACCTGTGTCTGGGCCATGTGCTCTACCATTAATAAAAAGTGAACAAGAGCCACAGATGCCTTCACGACAATCATGGTCAAAAGCTACTGGTTCTTTGCGTTCGATTACCAATTGTTCGTTTAGTTGGTCTAACATTTCTAAAAACGAACTGGCAGTAGAAACATTATCTAATTTATATGTCTCAATTTGACCTTTATCTTTTGCACTTTTCTGACGCCAGATTTTTAAGGTGATGTTTATGTTTTTTGCGCTCATGGTTAAATTTTTGAAGTTAAATAACTAACTTATTTCTTACTTATAATTCCTTGCGGCTATTTTAATTTCCTCGTATTTCAGTTCTTCCTTATGCAGTACCGCTTTTGTTGTGTCCATACCTTGATATTCCCAAGCGGCAACAAAAGAAAAGTTTACGTCGTCTCTTAAGGTTTCACCCTCGGCATCTTGATATTCTTCACGGAAGTGTCCGCCACATGATTCTTTACGCTGCAAGGCATCTATCGCCATTAATTGGCCTAATTCAATTAAATCTGCCACGCGAAGTGCTTTTTCTAATTCTTGATTCAAATCATTCGCACTGCCTGGCACATAGACGTCTGCATAAAATTCATCACGCAATTGGCCTATTTCTTCAATAGCTGCTTTAAGCCCTTGTTCATTTCGTCCCATCCCAACTTTATTCCACATGATTAAGCCTAATCGTTTATGGAAATGGTCAACGGTTTTTGACCCTTTGTTTGTTATGAATTTATCAATTAGCACTTTAACGTCATTTTCAGCTGCTGCAAATTCAGGCAAATCTGTTGAGATTTTACCTGTTCGAATTTCATCTGCTAAATAATTTGATAGGGTATATGGCAATACAAAATAGCCATCCGCCAAACCTTGCATAAGCGCTGAAGCACCAAGTCTATTAGCGCCATGGTCTGAAAAGTTAGCTTCACCAGCTACAAAACAACCAGGAATCGTACTCATCAAATCATAATCAACCCAAACGCCACCCATGGTATAATGCACGGCCGGGTATATTTTCATAGGGGTTTCATAAGGGTTTTCGTCCGTTATTTTTTGATACATGGTAAACAAGTTACCATATTTTTCTTCTAACCATTTTTTGCCTAATGCTGTTATTTTTTCAGCACTTGGATTGTGGTCTCCTTGCGCATAAGCCAATTGCTTACCTTTACTTTGAATTTCCGATGCATAATCAAGATATACACCTTCATTGGTATCGTTAGCTTCTATGCCTAAACCAGCATCACAACGTTCTTTCGCCGCTCTTGATGCCACATCTCGAGGCACCAAATTACCAAAAGCTGGATATCTTCTTTCTAAGAAATAATCTCTATTTTCCTCACTAATTTCTGTTGGTTTTAACTTACCTTCACGAATAGCTTGCGCATCTTCTTTATTTTTTGGTACCCAAATACGACCTGAATTTCTTAAGGACTCAGACATCAAAGTCAATTTAGATTGATTAGAACCGTGCACTGGAATACAAGTTGGGTGAATTTGCACAAAACAAGGATTGGCAAAGTACGCCCCTTTTTTATGAACTTTCCATGCAGCGGTGACGTTACTGCCCATCGCATTGGTTGACAAGAAGTAAACATTACCATAGCCACCAGAAGCTATTACTACAGCATGAGCAGCATGTCTTTCTAATTCGCCAGTGATTAAATTTCTGGCAATTATACCTCTTGCTTTACCGTCAACTACAACTAAATCAAGCATTTCGTGACGGTTATACATTTTTACTCGACCAAGACCAATTTGTCTTGATAAAGCTGAATAGGCGCCTAATAATAATTGTTGTCCTGTTTGACCCGCTGCATAAAATGTACGTTGAACTTGTGTACCACCGAAAGAACGGTTGTCAAGCATACCTCCATATTCACGGGCAAAGGGAACACCTTGCGCCACACATTGGTCAATAATATTTCCAGAGACTTCCGCTAAACGGTGCACATTGGCTTCACGCGCACGGTAGTCACCACCTTTAATGGTATCGTAGAACAGTCGATAAACACTGTCGCCATCATTTTGGTAGTTTTTAGCTGCATTAATACCTCCTTGCGCTGCAATCGAATGCGCTCTCCTAGGTGAATCTTGAAAACAAAAAGCTGAAACATTGTAGCCCATTTCACCAAGAGATGCCGCTGCTGATGCGCCAGCTAATCCTGTACCAACAATAATCACATCAATTTTAGGGCGATTGTTTGGCGCAACTAACTTTAAATGATCTTTATAATTTGTCCATTTGTCCTTCATCGGACCTGCTGGTATTTTTGAATTTAATTTACTCATAGGTTTGAGTTTTTATTTTAATTATATAGAAAGTCTATTTAAATTGATTTGAAAAGTTATTCAATTTCTATTCGATTTTATTTTACAAATATTTCAAAATGAATACAAATAGGGATGATAGCGAATAAAAAGGGTACAACTACAGAAAATATTTTTCCCGCCATTTGTATACGTGGTGTCCAAGATTTGTTTCGAATACCAATAGATACAAAAGCACTTTGAAAGCCATGCCACAAGTGAAAACCTAATACAATCATTGATAACACATAGCCAATGGTAGCTATTAGGCCAAACTTTGCATCTTTGAAAAATGCAAACGTGATTTTGTGTAAATCTTTGTATAGATTGCCCATTTTGACATTGGCTTGGGTATTGTAAATCTCAGTTCTATTTCTAATTTCTAATGGCTTTAAGGGCCCAGCTGCAGCAGAGCCTCCTCCTGCTTCTTCGCCTTCTTTTTTCACTTGGTCTACAGGAAAATACTGACCATCTTGCGTGCCAATATAGAAATCTTGTTTCATACCTGGTTGCACTTCAATGGCGGTCGTCATCATTGGCATATCTTTATCAAAGTGCATTTTTACCCAAAAATTAACCATATGGGTGACAATAAACACTAAAATTAAGGTGCCTAAAACAGCCATATTTCGTGCGGCAAATCCGCTATTTGCACCAGCATCTTGTTTCACATAACCTACAGGTCTTGCTTTTCTGTTTTGAATGGTCAACAATATACCATCAACTGCATGAAACAAAATGGAGAAATAGGTGACATAAGATAAAATTTTAACTGCAGGATTAGTCGTCATGAAAAGTGCATATTCATTGAACTGCATGGCAGTACCAAAAAGTAACTGCAAATTTCCTGCTAAATGCCCAAGTAAGAAAACACAAAGAAACAATCCTGTAAAAGACATCCAATATTTTTTTGCTATGGAGGACTTTAATAGCGCTGATTTTGCCATAATATTAAAAAAGATTAAGGTTTTGTTTAAAACTTCACAAATTTACGAGGTTTATATATTCTATACAACCTTTTTTATATATTTATAATGAATTTAAATTTTGTTTAAGGCGTTAAAAGTTGCGCTTTATTGATTATGCGTTGGCACAAGTCCCCTTAAACCCATATCAACAACATTTTCACCAATACTAGGCTCATATTTACCATCAGCATTGACTTCTTGCCATTCAAAACTCTTATTAATTGACAAGGAAAGTGTAACAACAACGTCTGTGGTTTCATTGCCTCTTATCTCTAAATTATTGACAAACTGTCCAGTAACCACGCATGAACCTTGCGGAATTGGCGAGGTGTTAAATAAGGGGTTTGGTACCGTCGTTGCACCTTCTGGTGCTATGCCACTTGTTGAAAAAGGAAAACCATCTAAAGCAAAAGCCCAATAACCTTGTCTTCTATTGCCATTAACCGTAAAGTTTTGTCCATTGATTTGATGCGAAGTAATGTAAGTATTATAGCCTACATAACTTTCTAAAGTGCCATCCAAATCTTGATTATTTGCTCTCACTTTGATGCCATACTTCTGATAAGCTAAAGATACGCGTATCCATTGGTAGACGCCAGGCCTAATGTTTTTCAATGGTATTTTTAAATAGTCTTCATTTTCGCTTTTTAAAATTGATTTTGAAAAATCTATCGCGACACTTCCACCAGCATTGGTTTCTGGTGCATGATATAAAATTTCTCCATTGCCTAATAATGTTGTAGGCGCTGGTGCTAACTCAAAATAATGAGCGCTAATTTGTCTAAAATCTGGCGTTTGCGCAGCATGACCAGCTGGGATAGTTGCCGGTTGTCCAACATTATTTAACCGCGCTTGCGTTGGGTCAAATTTGAATTTTACAATTAAAAATTTCTCAGAAATGTCTTCTGTTTTTGAGCATCCGCATATACCTATAAGCAGGGCTAAAGCAAAAATGTTTTTGAAGTAATTATACATAAATAAAGATTTAATGGAGATTAAACGGCTAAGATATGGTTTTTATTTTAACGTAGAGAAAGGAAAAAAGATGAAGTAAAAATGTATAGTTTATTTTTTAATGGCCATTAATTAGCAAAAACCTATAAACTTTCATTAATAAGTTTTTGTCATTTGTTCATCAACCACTAGGATAAAATCTGCCTTATTGTAGTGTTCTTTATCTAATTTTTTGACATCTTTTTGTTCCACCGTGGCAATGGTTAAAATACTGAGGCCTTTTTGATAATGGTTGAGATACCATGAAATCCCTTCATAATTATCTGAGTGATAAGTGCCATTAAAGTGTAAAAAGACCTGATTGGGTTCATAATTTTTTAAAATAAAATGCGCCATAGTGGCATCTTTTATGGCTTGGGCTTTGGGCATTTTTTCACCAGCGTGCCCACCCATCATGCTCAACATGTTTTTATAACCGGGCAAATTGATATCAAAGGGCATGGGTAAAGGCGCTATCCAAGATAATTCTTGCTTGGTCAATTCCTTTAAGCCATCAAAATCTTTTTTAAAAACCATACTCGCGTAACGCCTAGGAATGTTTGTTGCTATAAATTTCAATTTGTTATCTTTTGCAAAATCAACCAATGGTTTATAATCTGTTTTATAATTAATCCACAATCTGGCGAGGGTATCAAAAGCCTTTTGGTCAATTTCGCCATTTAAATACTGATTGAGCGGCGTTTGATTATCTGCCTCTAACATTTCTGCACCTAAAACCAAGTCTCGTTTTTGCTTTAAATCTTGCGCCAATTTGAGCTGCATCCAATGACAAATAGGTATATTATGAACCTCTCCAAATAATATAATTTGGCTTTTTTCACTAGCCTTTACTAATTTTTTATAGGTGGTTTTTTTACCATTTTTATCAAATAATTGATAGTTTTGGAGGTCTTGGGCGTTAATTGCCCATGTTAAACTTATCAAAATGCCAAGTAATATTTTCATGGAGGTGTATTTGGTACAAATTTATAATAAAATATTGGATTATGCTTCCTCTATATCCTTTTACCCTGCCCCTGATTGAAGCGGAAACCCCGCAAAGCATAAAAAACAAAAATTTTGTTGGCAAAAAATAGCGACCTCAGAAGCTCATTTTTTGCCTTACAAAATTTGGTTTTTTGCTGCGGAGTTGAAGTGAAAAGCAGGATAAGGCCTAGAAAAGAAGTTAGAAATTAGAAATTAGAAGTTAGAAATTAGAAGTTAGAAAATTTGAGATTTAATATTGAGACTTGCTATTGTTATTGCTATTGCTATTGCTATTGAATTTTGAAATTGAAATTGAAATTAGCAACTTTGGTCTATAAAAAAAATTATATTTGCAAATTAATAATAAAAACATGCATCAAAACGACACTTGGTTATTTGAGATTGGCAGCAAGAAGCGCTGGTTTGAAATTGATTGGCGCGAAATATGGCGTTATAGAGACCTTCTTTTTCTTTTTGTTCATCGCAATTTAATCACAACTTATAAGCAAACCATCCTAGGTCCCGTATGGTTTTTTATTCAACCTTTGTTTACAGCCATCACTTTCACGCTTATTTTTAACAATATTGCAGGGATAAAAACTGGTACCATTCCACCCATGCTTTTTAATTTGGCGGGTATTACGATTTGGAACTATTTTACTGCCTGTTTAACAGAAACGTCTGATACCTTTAAAGCTAATGCGGCTATATTTGGCAAAGTATATTTTCCACGCTTGATTACCCCTGTTTCTGTTGTCATTACCAACTTGGTTAAGATGGGTATTCAATTTTTATTATTTATTTTCTTTTATGTGTTTTTCATTTTTGATGGGATGAGTCATGTGATGGATCATAAAGTATTTTTCTTTCCCCTATTAGTTATCAATATGGGGCTTTTAGGCTTGGCATTAGGTATGATCATTTCTTCAATGGTTACGAAATATCGCGATTTAAAGTTTTTGATAGGCTTTGGCGTGCAATTAGTTATGTATGGCTCAGCGGTGATTTATCCCTTTGCATTAATTAAAGAAAAAATGCCTAATTATGCCTGGTTAGTAGAATATAACCCCTTGGCCTATATCATTGAAACGACCCGATTTGTGTTGCTAAATGAAGGTGATTTTTCTTGGAATGGTATGCTGTATACAGTAGGTATAACAATTTTTCTATTAATCATTGGTCTGTTATTATTTCATAAAACTGAAAAAAGTTTTATTGATACGGTTTAATACTTCAGACTTTTTTATCCTTTTCCCATGAAAAAAATATTTTTTATTGCACTATGTTTGAACAGTTTGATGGTTTGTTCTCAAACGATTATTGTGCCAAACCAATTAAGCGCGCAGCGCAATGCAGACGACTATCAGTTAAGAACTTTTTTAAAATTAGCACTAGAAAAGAGAGGATTTAAAACAACTTTTGAAAGTGACTTATCAAAAGAGGAATTGAACAAACCCTGCGACTTTATTTATGCAGATGTGGTTGAAGAAAACAGGATGATGTCAACCCGACTAAAAATTACCGTTGCCGATTGTCAGAAAAAAATAATTAGCGCCTCCGAATTTGGGAGTTCAAAAGAAAAAGAGTTTAAAAAGGCTTACCAATTAGCTTTTAGAGAGGCTGAGAAATCCTTAGTTGTTAATTTTGATCAAAAGCAAGCTATAGAAGTGAACCCTTCACAAGCGCAGACGACCGTCTCGCAGGACATAAATACTGCTACCCAAGACAAAGGAATCCTTCTATATGCGCAGCCAATTGCCAATGGTTATCAATTGATTAATGAAAAACCAGAGATTATTTGTAAAATTTTCAATACGTCACAACCAAAAACTTTTATTGTCCAAAAATCTACTGTTCATGGGATTGGTTATTTAGTAGGCGATCAATTAACGATTGAATATTATATAGACCATCAATTAAAACGAGAAGTGTTAGCCGTTAAGTTTTAGGTTTGTCAAAAGCCATGAGTAATTTTAAATAGTGCGCAATAACTTTCTCTTCTGAAAATTGATTTTGAACAGTCTCATAAAGATTTTCTCCCATTTTTTTTCTGCGTTCAGGATTTTCAATAAGTTTGGTTAGCGCGGTTGTAAATGCCGCAACATCATTAGCTGGCACAAGTAAACCATTATCGCCAGTCAAAATATTTGGGATTTCGCCAACCGCGGTGCAAACCACAGCTTTTTTATGTTTGCCATATTCGATAAGTGATACGGGCAAGCCTTCTATCTTTGACGTTAAAACACAGATGTCAACTGCCGAAATAATGGCATTCGTATCTTCTTTTGCGCCATAAATAAATACCTGTTGGGTTAATTCTAATTTTTCAATTTGATTTTTTAAGTGTTTTGAATAATCATCTTGATAATCGGTACCCACCAAATGAAAGGACCATTTATCATGTAGCTGCTGGATTTCCTTTGCCACCTTTAACAATAAATCATGATTTTTTTGATGTCTTAAATTGGCTAAACATAAAATGCGCTTACTGCCCTCGCCATTAAAAATGGTAGATTTTTTCAAATCAATAACCACAGGTGAAAAATTTGGCAAATAATAGACCTTTTTATGTTTGAGATTTTGTTCGTTCCAAGTTTTTAAATTTTGGTTGACAACCACAATTAAATTAAGAAAAGACTGACAAAGTTTTAAAATGAACAGTTGATGGTTTTTTAATTCTTCTTTGGTGCCATAATGATCATGCCATAAAATTTTAATCTTGGGCAGAAAAAGTTTTATAATCACTGCCAAAAAAAAGGAAGAACTATGCGCATGAATCCAATCGATTTGGTTGCTTTTACAAAATTTGTAAAATTTATAAATCGCTTTTAAATCAAAGGTGCTTTTTTTATTTAAAACCGTCCATTTAACTTTTTCATTAATTTGATTGGCTAAAGCACCACCTCTTCGTGTAGCCACTAAAGCAGTATATCCCATAACTTCAGACAAGGCATTGGCATAATTCACCGCCATGCGCTCAGCACCACCAGTTTCTAAAGTATCTATGAGTTGGACAATCCGCATTTTTTATTGTATATTGTATTATTGTGTATTGTATATTGTATATTGTATATTGTATTATTGTAAATTGTAAAGTAGTATATTTTAAATCTGTATATTGTAAAGATGTATATTGTAATTTAGTAAATTGTTATTGATTTTGCTATTGTCATTTTTATTGTTATTGAATTTTGCCATTGCCATTGTTATTGTCATTGCCATTGAATTTGCCATTGCCATTGTTATTGCCATTGCTATTGCCATTGTTATTGCCATTGCCATTGTTATTGAATTTGCTATTGTCATTTTTATTGTTATTGAATTTGCCATTGCCATTGTCATTGCCATTGAATTTTGCCATTGCCATTGTTATTGCCATTGCTATTGAAAGTTATACTAACGCCAGCTAGGTCTCTACATTTTCATCATTTTTGGAAAAATAAGGGATAACTTTAAGTAAGGTTAAACCGTAAATAAAGCCAGGCATGGCGGTTCGCATGGCGGAATGTTGAATGGTTAAAAACCAAAAAATAAGAAAAGGGAAAAAGAAAAAATGATAGGGATTATTGGCCCGATTAACAAAGGGTAAAATAATAATCATGATTAAAGCAAAAATACCAACCGAGCCATGTTCTGCCAATAGTCTTGTAATTTCATTATGCGTTGAAGCTCTTTGCCCTGTCATTTTGAATCTAAAATCTTCATTTCTGCCGACACCTACCCCAAAAATAGTATTATCATAAAACATTTGCAATTCGTGTTTGGCAAGCTCTTCTCTACCACCCAAAGTCTCCTTTTTTTCTCTGCCTAAACCATCTTGGTTTCTGTAACGTTTTTCGATCATGCCATCTGTTTGACTTGAAGAATAAAGCCAGATGGCTACAATCGCCACAACAGACATACCTGCGATTAGCAATAATTTACTTTTGTTTTCCTTACTCGCATAAAAAAAAAGGGTAACCAACAGCAAAACAGCCATCACCAAGCTTGTCATCATACCGCCTCTGGAAAAAGTAACGATGCCGCGATAGGTAAAAACGGCGGTTAGGGCTAAAAATATAATAGACTGTTTGATGTTTTTTGAAAACACCACAAATAAAGCGAAGGTGCAAAAGGCACCTAAACCTAAAATGGTTGCTACTTGATTCGGCCCAAAGCCACCTGAAGTTTCAAAATTTGATTGGGTACCCGTAATAAAATCTCTTACCACTGGCGCTTTGATAATGATTAAAGTGACGATAGACAAAACAGGCAATGATAAAATATACAGCATTTGCTTGATGTGATCTAAGCTTACCTCTCTTTTGTAGCAATAAATAGCGGTGACCACCAAGGTCATAGGCCCAGAAATATTAAAAGCAATGGCTTTGCGAATATCTCTATTAAAATCTAAATTAAACGCCCCATAAAACACCCCTATAAAGTAGAGAAAGGCGATAAACACATAGATGAAGGCATAATTTGAAAAAGAGCTAAAATACATGCCAATCAATAAATAAATCATGATGCTGTATTTGGCATATTCATAAAAAAACATGGTATTGGTCATGCGCAAAAGGATCTCTACGCCAGCCACATAACAGCAAACCATGAGCGCTTCATTGTTGGTATTATGGGTTTTGATGATGTGATAAACCCCAATAATGGGAATACCAATAGTCAACAAAAAAATGGCATTTGGAAAAGAAACCGCTATCATGCCGATGATGATGTGGAGCAGATAAGGTTTTAATATTTTTAATTCCATGTACTATGCAAAATCATTTGATAAATTGTTGCCTTGTATTTTTGACCCTGTAAACCTATAAAACGAAGACTTTTTAATACAGTACAAACAATTCATCAAAATTAAAAAAATGTGAGGGTAAAGTTAGCTTTCTTTAAGCAATTTTACAATTTCTGCCTCAAATTTATCTAAGGTGTACTGCTGCGACCATTTTTGTGCTTTATGGCGCATGTTTTCATAGGTGGCTTGGTCATTTATCAGATTTAATATGTTTTGCGCATCTTGTTCAATATCTAAGGTCAAAGTCAACCCTCTTTTGCCATGATCAATCATGTAAGGCACGCAGGACACAGCAGTAACCACAGGCACGCAACCCCAAAACATAGCTTCTGCAACCGCCTTAGGCCAACCTTCACTTTTTGAAGGCAAAATCATCAACTGACTATTTTGATAGGCTTGTTTCGTGGCCGCTTTGTCTTGATTGCCTTTTAAATAAATATTATCTTGTAGATGATGCTCTTCAATATAACTTGCCAATCGTTGCCTTTCACTGCCTTCGCCTAACAAATCTAATTGAACAGCTAGTCCTTTTTGCTTGAGTTTTTCAACCAGTTGCATGGCGTAAAGTGGTCTTTTCCCTGCCGATAGGGTGCCAACAAATAAAAATTTAATACGGTTTTTTAATAAAGTTGTTTGACTTGACGGTACTTTGGATTCTGATGGCACTTGGGTCTCGACTCCGCTCGACCTGACAAGTGTGCTAGGGTCTCGAATCCGCTCGACCTGACAGAACGTTGTCAAATCGAGGG
>B570J29032_109959422_pt1 | contig 25112 bp, 19 predicted proteins | sample LakMenEpi16Nov12_FD_29032 | JGI IMG/M metagenome (IMG submission 29032) | reverse complement strand
CTTGGACAGTATGCTACTTCAATTCTTATTGAAGAATTTAAAAAATACAAAAATTTTAATTTTGAAATCTTTTGCAGCGAGGCTAAAGAGATTCAAACTATTCATAATTGTAAAATTATACCTGTCAACCAGGATCTTTTCTCTACCAGCCTTATAAATTGTAGTGGTATTATTACTGGCGCAGGATTTGAGACACCTGCAGAAGCATTGTATCTAGAAAAAAAGTTGATGGTCGTTCCACTTAAGGGACAATATGAACAGCTATGCAACGCTGAAGCTTTAAAGGAATTCAATGTGGTTATCGCTGAAAATATTAACGAGAATTTCCATTTTGTATTTGAACACTGGATACACAACACAAAACAAGAAAAATTGACTTTAACAAAATTACCTTCAGAAATAATAGGTGAAATTATCGAAGGAAAACCCTTACCTCAAATAGGGAATATTGGTACCCAATGGCAGGTTCCAATTGGTTTTCCTCATCAAAGAATTGCCGGAAATTAACCCGCAGAGAGTTCTTCATATAAGTGTTGGATCAGGCCATCTACTAGTCCAATCTTAGGGACTAATATTTCATCGATTGAAGCCCATTTCATTACTTGGGTATAAATCAATAAAGCAGGCACAATTACATCAGCCCTATCTTCCCTAAGTTGATATAACTGAATTCGTTCTTCCAGTGTACAGGAAGAAAATTCTTTAAAATAGGATTTAAGCAACTCAAGATCTAGGGTTTTACCATCCTTACGCTTACTCAATGAGAATATTTTATTGATGTTTCCCCCTGTACCAATTGCCTGTAGTTTTGGGTACTCTTTAGTAGCGTCCTTTAATGTTGTTTTCATATACTCCCAGTCGGTATCACTCACCTGGCTTTTCAACAATCTTATTGTCCCGATATTAAAAGACTCTTTAAAAATAAGCTGCCCTTTAGAAATCAAGGTAAGCTCTGTACTTCCTCCACCTACATCTACATACAAATAATTGGTATCCTGATCGAGTTTTTCCGCAATATGTGACTCATAGATTAATGAAGCTTCAAAATCCCCAGAAATGATTTGAATATTAATACCTGTTTCTAAAAAAACTTTCTGCACAATTTCTTTTCTGTTTTTTGCATCTCGCATTGCACTTGTGGCTACAGCGATATGTTTAGTAACTCCATAAGCATTCATGATGTGGCTGTAGGCTTTCATCGACTGAAATAGCATTCCCTTCTTTTCTTTGGAAATCTCACCCGTTTCAAAAACATCAAACCCCAAACGAAGTGGTATTCTGACAAGATTTAATTTGTTGAACTTTGTTTGACCACCCTCAACAGAAATAACTTCGGAAATCAATAACCTACATGCATTAGTCCCAATATCAATTGCCGCGAGTTTCACTATTTATTTGCAACAGTTTTTTATACAGATAATTGAAGGTTTCAGCCTGAGACCGTATTTTTTTCTTACCCTGTGAAGATACATAGTTGTTGGTAAAATTAACATCCAAAATTCTCGACTTAACATTATCAGCCAACTGAATTTGTAGAATATCTATAATCTCACGTTTTATTTCTTCATCAAGAATAGGACATGCAGCTTCAACCCTATGATCAAGATTACGCACCATCCAATCTGCACTAGAAATATAGATCATTTCCTTACCACCTTGATAAAAATACATAACACGACCATGTTCAAGGTATTGATCAACAATGCTCATTGCAAATGGCTCCTTTTGACCTTTTTTAAGTACGCGTTTAAGGGAGTATATTCCACGAATAATTAACTTCACTTCTACACCTTCTGATGCAGCCAGGTACAATTTTTCCACCAGCGTAACATCACTGAGTGAATTTAACTTTAAAATTATCTTTGCTTGCCTACCTTTCTTGGCCTCTTTTATTTCCTTGTCAATTAAACTGTTGATCTCAGAACGCATATTCACAGGGCTCACCAATAAAGTTTTACACTCCAGCAATGCCCCTTTATGAGCAATTGGATTTTCTAAAAAATAGAAAATCCGATTGATATCAGCCATTACACTTCTGTTTGAGGTAAGTAAACAGAAATCACTATAAATATTTGAAGATTTTTCGTTTAAATTTCCTGTACTTACAAACCCGTACTGAATTGTTTTATTAGCTGATCTTTTTTTAATTACGCAGATTTTTGCATGGACCTTCATATTGGGGATGCCCAGTATTACCTTCACCCCTTCTTCTTCTAAAACCGACTTCCAGGCTAAATTAGCCTCCTCATCAAATCTTGCTTTCAGCTCTAACATCACCTCTACTTTTTTACCATTTCGAGATGCATTTATCAGAGCATTTATCACTTTTGAGTCAGAAGCAAGTCGATATGCAGTTATTCTTATAGAAACTACTTCAGGATCAATAGCTGCTTCTCTCAACAAATCAATGATTTTGCCAAATGAATGAAAAGGGAAATTAAGCAACACATCTTTATGTTGAATGACATCTGTAACCCTCAATGAACTCTTAAGTTCAGGATGTACAAAAGAGGTTACCTTTTTCTTTACCTGAGGAAAAACATTTGGGAAATCCATGAAATGTTTGAAATTATGTATACGCCCACCTGGTATGATACTTGATTTGGAATCAAGTTTTAGTTTTCTTGTCAGGAAATTCAATAACCCGCTATCCATTTCCTTATCATATACAAATCGAACTGGTTTTCCCTTTCTGCGCTTTTTCAATCCTTTCTGCATTTTTTCAACCAATGATGTACTGATATCACTATCAAGATCAAGTTCTGCATCTTTTGTTACTTTAAAAATATGTGCATCAAACTGATCATAACCAAAATAAGAAAAAATATACGGTAGGTTTGCCCTAATAATATCCTCAAGTAAAATGATATGCGTTTCTGATCCTGAACTTGGCAGAATAACAAACCTACCTAACGATTTTGAGGGAACTTCAATAAGTGCATACTTTTGTTTATAGGCAGATTTTTTTTGTCGCATTACTACTCCAAGATAAATGCTCTTATCCCTCAGATAAGGCATTTCAGGTATAGACTCTACCATCAAAGGAATAATGTTGGAACGAACCTCTTGCTCAAAATAGTCGACTACAAATACTCTTTGTTCTTTATTGAGCTGTTTCTCATTTTTGAGAAAAATCTTATTCTTTCTTAGCTCAATTTGAATACTCACCCAAATTCTATCAAACTCACTTTGCTGCTGAAGTACAATATGCATTAATTCATTAAGAATTTCTACAGGATAATCTTCCAGATGCATATTCAATTTCTTAGAGGTACCCCCCAACTCATGCATCCGTTTTAAGGTAGCCACCCTTACCCTGAAAAACTCATCTAAATTGTTTGAAAATATTCCTAGAAATCTAATTCTGTCTTTCAACGGAACTGATTTATCGTTCGCCTCCTGTAAAACTCGTGCATTAAAACTGAGCCAACTGATATCCCTGGGCAAAAAACTTGCTTTAGCCATAATGCAATATAAAAAAGGAGAATAGCTAGTTTAAAGGTTCAAAATGAAATTTATGTTAATTTAACTGATAAATAGGGCAGGAATTTGACTAAACTTAAGTTCATACTTTTAACGATTGGATTAATTTTCTCAATTCATGGATTTGGAAAGATTCACGAAGAGAATGAGAGGATTACTATTGATTTTTTTGGCAAAATATATAAACTAGATATCAAGAAAGACCCAATCAACTTGATCCTTCAAGATCTCCAAAATAATAAAACCAAGGATTTCAACCATATACTCTTAGAACTTAAACCAACAAGCTCAATTATCCAAGCGCTTCAAAAAGAATTACAACTACCCGACTGGCTTTCATATCAATTGATCAGAAGAATTGCCGAACAAATCAATTCGAAATATGAAGACTATACCCAATACACATTAACCAAATACTTATTGCTAACAGCTGTAGGTTTTGAACCAATCGTTTTTTCCTCTAATGAAAAAATACTACTCTACGTAAAGTCGTCTGATACTATTTTTAATCTGCCATATAAAATGATGAGTGGAGCACAATATGTTTGTCTCAATTACCACGACTATGATTTCAAGATTAATTTTGATATAGAGAGATTTTACAAGAGATTTGAATGGCTTGACCACCAAGGCAAAGACTTCCATTATACAATACAATACTTACCTTCTTTTCAAAAAGACAGTTATAAAGAAAAAAACATAAACTTTACATACAAGCATAGAACAGAAAACTATACTGCACTTATCAATACAGAAATGCAGGATTATTTTACAAATTATCCCGTAACTGAATACAGATACCAGTTTACCATTCCGTTTAGTGAAATTTCTTATAATGCACTTGTCCCAAAGTTGAAATCCAGGGTCAAGGAGATGCCAATTGAAGATGGTGTTGAGTATTTAATGATTTTTGTGAGAGATGGGTTTGAATTTGAAACAGATACTAAATTGTTTGGAAGAGAAAAACGACTTTCTGCTGAAGAAACTTTAGCCTACAACTCAAGCGATTGTGAAGACCGGTCGGCATTGTTTTTCTTACTTGTGAAGGAAATTTACAATTTACCAATGGCAATTATTGCTTACCCAGAACATGTAAATGTTGGGGTTCAACTTCCTAAGAAGAAAGGAATATCTATAACAATAGATAATCAAATGTTTACCATCTGTGAACCAACACCCCAAAAGAAAAAAAGAGGAATTGGTTGGATGCCCAAAGAAATACGAAGACAACCTTTCGAAATAGCTTATACTTATAAGCAATAAAAAAAGAGCTGCACCTGCAGCTCTTTTTTTATTTTCAAGTTGATTATGTTTAGTAGGCTGTGGCCTGTGGATCCCAGTTTGTCCAACCAGTTGTCCAGTTTGTAGTACCCATAGCACCCCTGAATGTTCCAGTTGTAAAGAAAGCATTCATACCGGTAAAGCTAGCACCAGTAAGTGCAGGCGAACCTGTTTTAGGGAGAAAATTTGGACTAGTTGAATAATAAGGTAAAGTAAGTTGTGCATCATCAGCATTTGCAAGAGTAAGACAACCTTCAGATTCTGCTTTTGTTTGTAGCGCTGCAGCAGTGATTACCGCTAAAGCATTTGCATCACCACGATAAGTTGCAGCAGCTGTATTAGAATGCAAAATATTATTTCTGTATTCAGAAGTACCAGCAACATAGGCATTAGCAGTTGCTGCTGACTCCATTGAAAATCCACCTTTCTGCCATCCGATTATAATTGAGTTTCTCAATACAAATTGAGTTGCTCTTCTAAATCTAAGACCAAAATTATGGTTAGCCGCAGTACCAGTTGCGTTATTTGGACCAACAAAAGTAAAGTTACTCAATTGAGGTCTTGTTACTGGAGTTGCTGCAGAACCAGTTCCATCATTATCACACTCAATACCATTACCAGCATCACCGCCATCTACAAAGTCAGGCTTCCGACAAGCAATACCATATTGGATTCTACCTTGATAACCGAAATCAAAATCAAAGTCATCATCTGCTGTTACAAAAGCAATCAAATTCTTACAATTTACTGTCCCACCGAAAAATTCAAACGCATCATCGTTACCAAATGACACCTGTACATTTTCAATGATAGTACCAGAACCCACTCCACCTAAAGTCAAACCATTGATTTCAGATCCAGGTTCAGCAGCAATACCCGCAAATTCGATTCTTACAAATCTCAAGATACCGCTATCGTCATTTGGATCTGTACCACCATATTTTCTACCCACACCACCTTCAATTACTGGAGCTGGATCTAATGGTCTGTTTGTTGGTGCCTTGCCCAACATGATAATTCCTCCCCAGTCACCTGGTGTTCTCTGACCAATTGGCTTACCACTTGTAAATACAATTGGTGAAGCTGATCTTCCGTCAGCAATCAACTTAGCACCTCTTTCAATGATAAGGGCTCCTTTCTCAGTAATATCACTAACAATAACAGAACCTGGGGCAATAGTAAGTGTGTTACCTTCTGTTACATATACGTATCCTTTTAAAGTATACTTACCCTTTGGTAAATAATAACTTTTGTTGATGATACCTTGAATAAGTCCACCATTAGCAGCAGGATCTTGAGGGTCTGTCCCATTTCCACCGCCAGTGTTGTTGTTGTTGATGGTTTCATCAAAATTCACTTTGATGCAAGAGCTAAAGGTAAGCATCGTGAACGCCATCAAACCAAGTACGATTCTTTTCATAATTGAGGTTTTTATCTTTTTTATTTTTTCTTGCCAATATTGAAGTCGTAAGTAAATCCTACTGTAATTGTACTTCCTTGCTTATAGGAGTTGAACAATCTGTCAACACCTTCCTGGAAGCCTGTATTCTCATTAACATTCTCATAGAAATAGAAAGCATTATTGAGGATATCCTGGAAATTGATTCTGATCTCACCCTGCCCATCTAATACTTTTTTAGACAACTGGATATCGACTTGATTTCTCGGACGCTCATATACGTTGGGGAACTCTTCGTTACCTACTAGCGTTAATCGCTGACCAACTCTATTGTACAATACCGAAGCATTGAACATATCACTTGTATATTGTAAACCAGCATTAATTAGGTAAGGTGACTGCCCTTGTAGTGGACGATCCGCTTTAATCGTTTTACTATCAGCACCCAAATCATTGAAAACGACTTCAGATCTCAAATAAGTGTAATTACCAAACAAACTCAATGGCTTTAGTGCTGGGGAAATAAATTCTAAACCTTTACGTAGTTCGATTTCAAATCCAAGTGTTTTAGCACTCAATGCATTCTGGTAAAAATATCGTCTCGTATCTGCGTTACTACCTGGATCTAGTCTGAACTCAATTGGATCAGTAAACTCTTTATAAAAAGCGCCAAATGTAATGGCTTCGCCTGCCTTTGGATAGATTTCATATCGCAGGTCGTAGTTCAATATAGATGTCCTTCTTAGTGCACTATCCCCCTTAACTCCATAGTTCATTTCATAATCAAAGAAGGCAAACTCCGCTAATTCCCTGAATTCAGGTCTTGCGACTGTTCTGCTTGCAGATGCCCTGAGGTTTTGTTTATCACCTACGTTCAACAACACGTTGATTGATGGAAGGAAATCCCATTTTTCAGTTAGTCTTACACTTCTATTTCCAGTTTGCTCTTTAGAGGTAAGCAATTGTTGAAAATTCTCTGCACGAAGTCCCCATATTACTCTAAAATCACCAAACTTATTGTCCATCATACCATATGCTGCATTCAACACAGACAATCCGAAATATCGGTCAGAGTTATTTGTAAATTCTTCTAGGATATAGCCCGAATTACCCATGTTATCATAGAAAAAGGCTCTGTCAATTGGTTTAAATGCATTTGAGGCAACAAAGGAATTAAAGTTGGTGATGTTGTATCTGAAAATGCGACTTCTGAAATCACGCATTCTTGCTAAAGTAGATCCACCAAATTTTAAGGTTTGCTTATCCTTACCACCCCAGTTCATTGGGATGATAAATTGTCCACCACCACCAGCGCTATAATCTTTCAAATCGGAATAAAATCTCCTGGTATCATCTGGATCAATTTCAAATGGTTCATCAGTATCGATTGCTCTGGCATATAAAGCACTTCTGAGATCTGGCTGTCTTTTCCAGTTCAAACCGGCATTACCATTCCACTTGAATTTTATGCCTCTAGCAGTCAGCTGATGCTCTCCTTCCAACTGTGAACTGAATAAGCTACGTTGATTCAAATAAGAAGAATAGAATTGAATATCATTTCTTCTGTTTGTATTGAACCCTTCTCTTGTATAATAGTTGTCTTCATACAACTGATTGAATAGGTTCTTGAAAGCAATCTTGTTTTTTCCCTTTACCCAAGCAATATTGATGATACCACCAAGATTGGTTTGGTATCTGTTTTGCTTATCTGTGTAATTGAAAACTGGAGAACCATCAGCTTCATAAAATGCTTTTTCTACATCATAAATTAACATTGAATTTCTATAGTTGATAGCAACTAATGTACCCAGGTTAGCACCGTTCTTTAGTTTATGGTTCTGCGCATAAGTGAAGTTGAAAGTCTTGATTGGTGCAGCTTTTACTGTAACAGGAACATAAACATCTCCTCTAAATTGCTGGGTCAGTTCAATTTGTTTATTCAATCCAGCTGCGTCCTTACCAAGCGCACGATAGATCTGTGCTGTTGCAGGAAAACTATCTGGAATATTTCTTGTACCATCATCAAAACCTAACCAATCATATTTGTTTCTTCTGTTGCTTGTAAAGTCCCTAAAGGTTGATTGGTTGTTGTATCCTAGTCCAAATCCAACAGTAATTACATCTTTACTTGGAATATCCTTTGTATTCACCTGGACCAACCCTCCTGAAAACTCTCCTGTAAACTCAGGAGTTGCTGTTTTATTGATAACAATATTATCAATTAACGCAGCAGGGAACATATCAAATGAAAAAGCTTTTTTATCCGGCTCACTGCTTGGCAATAAAGCGGAGTTCAGCATTGCAGAATTGTAACGATCACTTAACCCTCTTACGATTACAAATTTATTGTCTTGGATTGCCGCACCACTTACACGCTTCAGCACCTCACCCGTATTTTTATCAGGTGTTCTTCTGATGAAATCAGCAGCCAAGCCACTTGAAAGTGCAGTATTTGTTCTTTGGAAAGTAAGTAACGCGACTGTACTTTCTTGACGACGGGTTGATCTGATTACAATGGCTTCACTGTTTTTGGATTGTGGCTCTAGAACAATGGTTACTGTGTTATCAGCATTCACTCCAATTTCTATATCCGAAACCACTTTAGTGTTGTATCCTACACTGGAAACGGTAAATGTGTATTTTTTTCCTGCTTCTATAGTAATGTCGAACTGACCATCCAGATTTGCGACAACTGTCCTTTTTAATTCCTCAATAATGATGGATGCCCCAGCAACAGGTTCATTTTTAGTATTGATGACCTTCCCAGACACCTTAACCGATTGCCCAAATGATGCAGCTGTCAAAAACAGGCTGAAAAAAGTGAGGAACAACAGTTTATTAAAATTCCTTATTTGCATAACTCTCATTGTGATGCAAAGGAACAATGACAGCGTTAATAGGGTGTTAGCTAGTGGTTAACCAATTGTAACCTGTATGTTACCTCCATGTTAACAAGCTTCCATTTTGTTAAAAAAAACTGCATCTTTGTCCCCATAATAAAACACATGAAAGGCATCATTTTAGCCGGAGGTTCCGGCACCAGACTTTACCCTATTACTTATGCCATCAGCAAGCAAATCATGCCGGTATATGATAAGCCCATGATTTACTATCCTTTGTCCACTTTAATGCTTTCTGGCATCAAGGATATTTTGATTATTTCTACACCTCAAGACCTGCCCCAGTTCCAGAAATTATTTGGAGATGGTAGTCATCTTGGATTGAATTTTAGCTATGCAGAGCAGGCTATCCCTAATGGATTGGCACAGGCATTTGTGATTGGTGAAGATTTTATCGGCAACGACTCTTGTGCATTGGTTTTGGGAGATAATATATTTTACGGCATGGGGTTGGGGAAAACCTTGGAGAAGAACTCTAATCCTGATGGTGGTATTGTTTATGCTTACCAAGTAAGTGATCCTGAAAGATATGGTGTGGTTGAATTTGATGATCAAATGAAAGCCATTTCCATTGAAGAAAAACCCATAAACCCTAAGAGTAAATTTGCTGTACCTGGACTTTATTTCTACGACAACAATGTAGTGGAGATTGCCAAAAATATACAACCGTCCCCAAGAGGAGAATATGAAATAACAGATGTGAATCTAGCCTACCTTAAAAGTGGCAAACTGCATGTATCAGTACTCGACAGAGGTACTGCCTGGTTGGATACAGGCACATTTGATTCTTTGATGCAAGCCTCTCAATTTATACAAGTCATCGAACAAAGACAAGGCATTAAGATTGCCTGTATAGAAGAAATTGCATGGAGAAAAGGATTCATTAACACTGAACAATTGGTAAAACTTGCAACACCACTTTTGAAAAGTGGATATGGGAAATATCTTATGGACCTGATCAATTAATTCAACAATGAAGAAACTTGTATTGGTAACTGGAGGCACAGGATATATCGGATCGCATACCATCGTGGATCTTATAGAAAATGGATATGAAGTTATTTCTGCAGATAACAATTCAAGATCGACCCCAGGAATGTTGGAAGGGATTGAACAGATTACAGGTAAAAAAATAAAAAACTACAAAGTTGATCTCTGCAATTTCGATGAGACCAGAGCTATTTTTGAGGAGAATGATGAAATAGCAGGTGTTATCCATTTTGCAGCGTATAAAGCAGTGGGCGAGTCGGTTGAAAAACCATTGCTTTATTTTCACAACAACCTCACTTCATTGGTCAATGTCATGCGTTGCATGGAAGAATTTAAAGTAAAAAATTTCGTTTTTTCTTCATCCTGCACAGTATATGGTAATCCAGATCAAATACCTGTTACCGAAGAAACGCCAAAAAAAGAAGCTGCTTCACCATACGGACTTACCAAGCAGATGGGTGAACAAATGATTGAAGCACTTACTGTTTCCAATGTGGAAGTAAACGCAGTACTGCTGCGTTATTTTAACCCAGCAGGTGCACATCCTACAGCACTCATTGGAGAACTTCCAATTGATAAACCACAGAATCTTGCTCCTGTAATTACACAAACTGCTATTGGTAAGTTGAATGAACTTGTGGTGTTTGGAGATGATTATCCAACACCTGATGGATCTTGCATCAGAGACTTGATTCATATTTGCGACTTGGCACATGCCCATACGCTTGCATTGAATTACATCATAGAAAAGAAAAACAAAACAAACTGCATCGCTTACAATATTGGATCCGGAAACGGAATCTCTGTTTTTGAAGCAATTAAAGCTTTTGAAGAAAACACAGGTGTAAAATTGAATTACCGTGTGGGCAAAAGAAGAGCTGGCGATGTTGTGGCGATCTATGCCAACAATGAAAAAGCGAGAAAAGACCTTGGTTGGGAACCAAAATATACCATCAAGGACATCATGACAAGTGCATGGAAATGGGAACAATACATCAAAGATCTACCAACCCACCTCGACTTAAGAGCATTTCGTTTAAATTAATCAGAAAATTTTAACCTCTTCACTCAAAATTAAAGGGCGAATTGGTGTTACTTTGCGTCAAATATTTAGAAAATGTTAGATGCAATTCAAGTAACGGGACAAAAAGACACCAGAAGTGGATTTGGAGATGGTATTTTTGAACTAGGTCAGACAAACCCAAATGTTGTTGCCCTAACCGCAGATCTTGCTGGTTCATTAAAATTGAATGCATTTATCAAAGCATTTCCTGAAAGATTTATTCAATGTGGAATTGCAGAAGCCAACATGATTGGTATTGCAGCAGGTTTAACAATTGGAGGTAAAATTCCATTTACTACAACCTTTGCTAACTTCTCCACGGGAAGGGTTTATGATCAAATCAGACAATCCGTTGCTTACTCCGGCAAGAATGTAAAAATCTGTGCATCACATGCAGGTCTAACCCTAGGTGAAGATGGTGCAACCCACCAAATTTTGGAAGATATCGGACTCATGAAAATGCTTCCCGGTATGACTGTAATTGTGCCCTGCGATTATAACCAAACCAAAGCTGCAACCATCGCCATTGCCGATTTTGAGGGACCTGTTTATTTAAGATTTGGAAGACCAGTTTGGCCAGTATTCACTAATCCTGATGAGCCATTTGTGATTGGAAAAGCACAACAGCTGGCTGAAGGAAATGATGTTAGCATTTTTGCTTGTGGACACCTAGTTTGGAAATCGATAGAAGCAGCAAAAGTGCTAAAAGAGAAAGGTATTCATGCAGATGTAATCAATATTCATACCATCAAACCATTGGATGAAGCAGCAGTTTTAAAATCAATCAAAAAAACAGGTTGTGCAGTAACTGCTGAAGAACATAATGTAATTGGAGGTTTGGGTGATAGCATCGCACAAACTGCTACCAAACATTTTCCTATCCCAATTGAAATGATTGGTACACAAGATACATTTGGCGAAAGTGGAAAGCCCACTGAATTGCTCAAAAAATATGGCTTAGAGACTGAAAATATAGTAGCAGCAGTAGAAAAAGCCATTTCAAGAAAGCGTGCTTAATCATGCTAAATGATCTTAATGATATTGAACTTGTTCGGTTGTTTAAAGAAGACAAAAACAAAGAACAGGTTTTTACTACCATTGTAAAAAGGTATCAAGAAAGAATTTACTGGCAAATCAGAAGACTGGTTGTTAGCCATACAGATGCTGATGATGTAATGCAAAATGTATTCATCAAGGCCTGGAACGCTTTGGACCAATTCAGAGAAGACGCAAAACTTTTTACATGGCTCTATAGAATTGCCACAAACGAATCCCTCACCTTTTTGGATCAGGCAAAAAGAAGATCTTCTGTTTCATTTGATGATGTGAGCGAAACCCTTGAAAATAAACTTCATGGCGAAAAAGATTTTGACGAGAAAAAAGCAATCTGGAAGCTTCAGTTAGCCATACAGCAACTCCCTGAAAAACAAAGAGTTGTATTTAATTTAAGGTATTTTGAAGAGATGCCTTATGAAGAAATGAGCGAAATACTTGAAACTTCAGTGGGTGCGCTAAAAGCCAGCTATCACCATGCTGTTAAAAAGATAGAAGAATATATACTCAATCATTAAACTTACTGAACCTCAATAAGTCTAACCAATGTTGAAAGACCAACAAAACATATTGTTAGAATTGACATCAATAAGTCCATTTGTAGCGGATTTGCCCAAAAACACCCCTTTTGAGGCACCGGAGGGATATTTTCAAGAATTTTCTTCCAAAGTTATTGAGCAAATTCAATTACAAAACATTGAAAATGATGGACTTAGTCCATTTATGCAATCACTGAAAAAAGAAAATCCACTATCAGTGCCAGAAGGCTACCTGAGTCAATTCAATGTTGCCATTGCTCCAAAAAAGGCAAAAATTGTTCCCTTATTTGGTTTAAAAGCTGTGTTAAAATATGCTGCAGCAGCTTCAGTTATTGGAATAATTGCTACGTTTGCTACCCTCTTTTTCAGCAATACTGATAAAACTACAATAGGTAAGTTGAATGGAAATACTATGATTTCAACTGATGCCTTTGCGCTTTATTTGAGTGAGGCTGAAATGATTGAGGAAGATGATGTGCTGGAAACAGTGATAGCTGACTCACAATCTTTGCTTGTTCAGATGGACGCCAAAGTGATTAGCGAATTACTGACAGAAATACCAGAAACTGAAATATCTAATTATATAGATATTATGAAAAGTGAAGATCCAAATTTGATGAATTAACGATACGTCTAACTATATCAAAATGAAAACTATTTTATCATTTCTTTCAACTCTCTTTATTGTTTCAACTCTTCAGGCTCAGCCTCAACGTCCTGATCGAGACGCAAGAGTTGCTGAAATAAAGAAAATTCAGGCAATGGAATTAGCCTTTATTACAAAAGAATTAAACCTGAATCCACAGGAAGCCCAAAAATTTTGGCCAATATTCAATCAGTACAGAAATGACCTAAAACAGGTTGCCCAAGGAAAAGACTATAAAGATAATCTTGATCGTCAGCAAAAGATGCTGGATGTTCGAAAGAAATACAGAGATGATTTCGGTAAAGTAGTCAGCCAAGAAAGAGCAACTAAGGTTTTTGGGGCCGAAGATGAATTTAAATCATTGGTAAGAAAGGAATTTCAGAAGCGTCAGGCTGAAAAAAAGCAAATTGAGTCCCGAAAAAAAGGTTTCTAATTTGAATTTTTAATGTAATTTTAACCTGGTGTTTTTCATAGGTTAGCAACGGCTGGCTCTTTTCAGGGCTAGCCTTTTTTATTTTATTTACTATTCCAAGTAGTCCTCAGATACATATTAATACATATTGATACCTAATATATATAAAATTTATTTTATATACTACTAATTTGCCAGGGATCAATACTTGGAGTTGTGATATCATGATAGAATAAAACTTTCCATTTTTCAAGTTTCGCTTGTTCCCACCAAATTTGTCTCCACTCCATGGCAAGCTTTCCATCATGATCATATTTTGCAATGAACTTTGTTTTCATTTGTTGCAACTGAGGAGCTTCATCCCCTCCAAAAAATGCAATTTCATTTTTTTCATGTATCCAAAATACCTGATGAAATGGTGAATGACCTCCAGAAAATTGATGATGAATATACCCATCAATAACACCTGCATCGGGCAACAATACAACTTTTTCATGCTGCTCCAATACCATTAATTTCTCCGAGTCATAAGAAACATTACCCCCATATAAGGCAAAATGTAACTCACGCTCGTGGATATAATGAAGAGCATTAGGAAATGACAGATGCCAGGTTTGATGATACGCATTTAACAAAGTCAATCCACCTGCATGGTCTCTGTGCAAATGACTCATCAAAACTTTTGTAACATCATGAGAAGTAAATCCATATTCTGCAAGATTTTCATATAGTTGCAATACGCCATTTTTTGAAAATCCCAGACCAGCATCTAACAAAATAACATCATGTTCGGTAATTACAAGAAAAGGTTGAATCTCAACAAGCAGACTTCCTCTTGACCGATCTTGCAGATTGTCTTTTTGAGTGTCGAAAGGAATAAAAACTTTAGTATGATCAATGGTGAATGCACCTTCTGAAAGTGGAATTATTTTCATGCAGATTTATCTTAGAATCATTTGCCTATCGGCATCCAAGCGAATAAGAATAAATAAAAGGACTGTAAATGTTACCAAGGCAGTTCCACCATAGCTCAAAAAGGGCAATGGAATTCCAATTACTGGAACGATACCAATGGTCATACCTACATTGATAAAAATATGGAAGAATAATACAGAAGCAACGCCATAAGCGTAAGCGCGACTAAAAGCACTTCTCTGACGTTCAGCAATATTTACAATCCTGAAAAGCATAAAAAGATAAAGTCCTAATAAATATAAGCTTCCAATAAAACCATATCCCTCGCCAATTGTACAAAATATAAAGTCAGTTCTCTGTTCTGGCACAAAATCATATCTTGTTTGTGTTCCCTTCATCAATCCTTTTCCCCAAAAGCCACCTGAACCAATGGCAATTTTACTTTGCTTTACATTATAGTTTCCAGCCTTTTTCTTTTCTGCCATTTTTTTAATATCCTGTTCAGACATTGCGGATTCATCAATCTCCATATCCTTTCCTACTGTTGCATATATTCGTTGAACCTGATAGGGCTTCAATACATCATTGAAAAAATAAGGAATTGCAAAACGTTGTATTCCCACAGCCAAGGCCCAGATTCCAATTATCAAAAAAAGTAATGACCGCTTTCTTTTTATTTGACGTTTGAGTTCATAGATTACTCCTGCGGCAACAACAGTAAGAATAATGGCTAAAATATTTTGATCAATAAGTAAGGTGAGTATCACAAGAATAGCTATTGAAAAACCAATGACCAGGATGGCAGAAGGCAATCCTTCTCTATACATTACAAGAAAAAAAGAAAAATAGACAAGTGCTAATCCAGTTTCACTTTGCATGATGGCCATCACTGCAGGCACCAATACTAAAGCAGCAGCAATCAATTGTGATTTAAGCTTTTTGAAGTTGATATCTGGTGATGACAAATATTTTGCCAAAGCCAAATTCACAAATATTTTACAGAGTTCTGCAGGTTGAAGTTGAAATCCCGAAAACCTGATGATGGACTTTGTTCCTTTAATTTCTGTATGAAATGGAAAAACCAGAATCAAAAGTAAAATGCCAAAAACATAAAGAATATTTGCTGTTGCTGTATAGAATTTACTATCTGTCAATAAAATAAATGAACCAATAACAATACAAACCAAAAAATAAAGCAGCTGTCTGCTATAATCAGTATTTAATGAAAGAAATCCCTTTATTATCGCTTCATCACGGTAAGTGGTGGCAAATATGCTTGCAATACCTGTGAGCACAAGCAATACATAGACGCCAATGAGCGTCCAGTCAATCCCCTTTGAAATTTCAAACGAATTGTTCTTCATCACTTGGCTTTAATGCATAAAAAGGTAAACGGATGGTTGCGGTCTCTTTTCTTTTGTTATCGCTTTCACTTGGTTTGTTCGCAATCACCCTAATCTGTTGCTTTCGCAAACGCTCACGCTTGAGTGAGTCTAATTTGTTGCGTTTGGATTTTACAATTGGCAGAATAATTTCCTGACTTTCAATGCGCTCTACTTCTTTCCACCTACTGGCAGACAATGTATCCTTCAAAAATTTCTCCATAATCAACCCCGCCATTGGTCCCGCCCAAGTTGCACCAAACCCCGCATTCTCAACAATTACTGCTACTGCAATTTTGGGATTTTCTCTTGGAGCAAAACACACAAACCATGAATGATCTTTCAGTTTCTCTCTTTTGCCATAAATAATACCATAGTTTTCAGCGGTCCCTGTTTTACTGGCTACGGAAACTCCTTCAATCTTCGCAACTCGTCCAGTTCCTGATTCTGTTACATCCTGCATCGCCAGTTGAACAATATCATAAATTTCAGAAGGTATATTGGTTACCTGATGACGATCTTTAAATGCATTTAAAACAGTATCTTCTTCTGTTTGTGCTTCAAGTGATTTGACAAAATGTGGGGTATAATAATATCCTTTGTTAGCAATGATACACATCATGTTGGCCATTTGCAGAGGGGTAGCCTGCATTTCACCTTGTCCAATTCCCAAGAAAACATTGGTACATGAACTCCATGATCTATTGTACAATCGATTATAAAAACTGGTATCTGCAATCAGCCCCTTGTCCTCACTTGGAAGATCAACACCTAATTTCACACCCAACCCAAATGAATTCATGTATTGCTTCCATTTGAGATATCCATTTGTGGTACCGTTCAATCTTGGATTATCTACTGCGAGTCGATAAATGTGTGAAAAATAACTGTTACATGAGTTTGATAAAGCTAGTCGCAAATTGGAAGCGTGACCTGGATTTTCATGTGTGCATTTAATTGGCCTTCTGCAACCAAAATAAGCACCACTACATCCCAGTCCATATTCTGGAGTAATTACTCCTTCATCCAAAGCAATAAGAGCACCTGCGGGCTTAATGGTTGAGCCTGGAGGATATTGACCTTTGATGGCTCTGTTGAACAAGGGACGAGCTGTATCCCGCAACATCCAGGAAAAATTATTTTTCCTTTGGTTACCTGTAAGTTGGTTAGGATCATAAGTTGGGCCACTTGCCATTGCAATGATGCCCCCTGTCTGTGGCTCGATTGCTACAATTGCGCCTAACTTGTTCTTGAGTAATCTTTCAGCCAGTACCTGAACATCAATATCTATATAAGTATTAAGGTTTCGTCCTGCAATTGCTACAGAATCATATAGCCCTTTCTCATATGAACCTACAATTCGATTTTTATTGTCTTTGATTTGATATCGCACACCTCGCTGACCCATCAATATATTTTCATAATACCTTTCCAATCCGCTAAGACCCATATAATCACCCATCTGGTAATAATAATTGGTCTTTTTCAAAATATTGGAATCCACTTCTCCTACATAACCCAGAATATGTGCTGCTGCTTTGAAAGGATAAGATCGAATTGGACGCTCTTGCAAAAAGAAACCTGGTTCAAACCGAAATATATTTTCCTGCAATTGCACAAAAGTTTCAACGGCAAGTGAGCCTTCAAAAACAGAGGGCCTGTATCTGCCATTCTTTAGAATAGCTCCTATAACTCTTTCTTTAAATACATCAACACTGATGTTGAGAATTTTACACAAACCAAGCGTATCCATCCCTTTGAGTTGGGTTGGATTGATCATCAAATCATAGGTAAGTGTATTTTCTAAGATTGACTTTCCTTTTCTATCAAAAATAATTCCTCGGTCGGGATAGATAATTTTCTTGCTGACTGCATTATCCAACGCTAGTAAATCGTATTTATTGGAACCCAGTTGTAAAAATAGCAACCGCAGGATCAATACAATAAATGATACCAGAAAAAGGATACGAATGAAGTTTTGTCTCGACTGGTTAAATGCAGGCATGTTTGACGCACGATTTCAAGACAAAATTAAGCAATTGCAGTGTTAACGTGTTCTAGTATTTCGATTTAGTAAAAGATCTGCAATCATGATGAGTAATAAACTGACCACAGTTGTTGCAATCAACTTTCCGCTGAAGTAAAAGAAACTTCCAAATTGAAGCCACTCCATTAAAATCAAATAAAAATGATGAAGAAGTGTCATAGCTACAATGTATGTCATATACGGAACTTGTCCCATTGTCTTTCTGGAAGGCTCTTCGTTGCCCCACTCTGTTGCTTCTTTAGGCAAGAGCAATTGAATAAATGGAGGTCGTACGTAGGCGATTAAAACACAAGCAGCCAGATGCAAACCTGGAGTCTTGTAAAACATATCAGTGAAATACCCTACTGCAAACGCAACAAAGAGCAGCGCAGTTCGGGTAATTTTAAAAGGAAGCCAAAGAATAAATACAAAATAGAAATATGGCACAATAAACTGATGTAATGGTGGCACATTGTTCAGCACAAAGAGCTGGACTACCATAATTAAAATGAACCGGATTATATTTTTTATGACAAGATTCATTCTTTGTTCATCTTCTTTTTTAATTCATCCATTTCATCCTGCAAAATGTTTTTTACAGCATACGCATGTTGAACATTGTAAAAATCAACTGCAGTTTTGACCAATAAGATATATGTATTGGTTTCCTGATCCTGTTCAACCTTGTGTACCGTCCCAATGGGCAACCCAGGTGGAAATTTATCTGAATATGGGCTCGTGACAACCGTATCTCCCGGTTTGACAACGACGGTTTTTGGAATTTTTGTCAGCACAAGATACCTGGGGTCTTTACCCTCCCAGCCAACTTCACCGAGACCACTACCTTTCTTCAAAGTAGCAATTACTTTAGATTGACGGTTCAATAAACTCATTACAAGTGACATGTTTTGAGAAACATGTACAACCGTCCCCACAATACCATCAACAGAAACAACAGCCATATTAGGCTCAATCCCTTGTGCTGTTCCTCGATGCAAGACAAGATAATTTTGTTGAAGAAAAACAGAATTTGAAATGACTTTAGCCGACAAATACTGATATTGTCTGAATTGTTTTATTGAATCCAACCTAAAGGTGTCGACCACCAATTGCAATCCACTGTCTGGCGATAAACTCCCACTTGGCAAAAGCGAAAGCAGTTGTGCATTTTGCTCTCTTAACTTTTTATTTTGCTCACTCAAAGAAAGAAATTCCTCTGCACGATCTACCCGTTTATTAATGTTTCCTGCCACCTCATTTGTAACCATTCCCAAAACAGAATTGTGAAAACGGTTGTCTGTAAACAGCATTGACAATGCAATGACTTGCATCACCAAAAAAATAATGAATACGGAATAGCGTCTAAGAAATAAAAAAACGTTACGCATGGAGAACCTGCTCCTTGTGTTTTTTTATCCAGATCATCTCATGATGAAAGGGAAGTTCGAATAATTTTTTAATGCGATGCCAGTTCCACGCACCACACTCTTTAGTGGATCTTCTGCTACATGAACCGGTAATTTAATTTTTTGAGAAAGACGTTTGTCTAATCCTCTCAACAATGAACCACCACCAGTAATGTATAAACCTCTTCTGTAAATATCTGCAGCAAGCTCTGGAGGTGTAGTTTCCAAAGCTTTCAATATCGCCTCTTCAATTTTGAAAATAGATTTATCAAGCGCTTCAGCAATCTCTTGATAACTAACCATGATCTGTTTTGGAATACCTGTAACAAGATCTCGACCATTTACTGGCATATCATCTGGTGGATTTTCTAAATCCTTCATTGCTGCACCAACATGAATCTTGATTTGTTCAGCCGTCCTTTCACCAATCAATAAACTGTGGTATCGACGTAAGGCTTCCATGATATCAGCTGTAAATTCATCACCTGCAATCCTAATTGATTGATCACAAACAATACCCGCCAATGCAATTACAGTAATACCAGTTGTACCGCCACCAATATCAATAATCATGTTTCCAATTGGTTCTGTAACATCTATACCAATACCCAATGCTGCTGCCATGGGTTCATGGATGAGATATACTTCTTTTGCTCCTGCTTGTTCAGCACTATCCCTTACAGCTCTTTTCTCTACTTCAGTAATACTAGATGGTATACATATCATCATTTTCCAGCTAGGTGGAAACAATGGCTTTTTAGGATAAATTAATTTGATCATTTCTCTGATCATCAATTCTGCTGCATTGAAATCTGCAATAACTCCATCTTTAAGCGGGCGGACTGTCCTAATGCTTTCATGCGTTTTTTCGTGCATTAGCAAGGCCTTTTTTCCCACTGCCAACAATTGCTTTGGATTGTTTCTGTCCAATGCAACAATTGAAGGCTCATTTACCACTATCTCATCATTGTGTATGATGAGTGTATTTGCTGTGCCGAGGTCGATGGCTATATCTTGTGTAAACCAAGAGAATAATCCCATTGTGTTGTCTGTTTTAAGTCCCTACAAATTTCAACTAAATAACCCAATAAACAATCAGTTTTTTTGCCTTAACTTATTTTTTGAATTCATAGCCAATATCCCTGCGGAAAGCCATTCCATCGAATTCAATTTTATCAATAGCTGCTATTGATGAAGCGACTGCATCGGTGATTGTATTTCCATATGAAGTGATTGCAGCTACTCTTCCTCCACTGGTCAACAATTCATCTCCTTTTGCAGAAATTCCTGCATAAAAAACAAGTGTATTTGTGGAAAATTGTTCATTCAAACCTTTGATGGTTTTTCCCTTCTGAAAATCGCCAGGATAACCACCACTTACCAGCACCACTGTAGCAGCAGCTCTTTCATCAAGTTTTACCTCAACTTCATCAAGGCCTCCACTTTCCATCTTGAGAAAAAGATCGATCAGGTCTGATTTTAACCTTGGCATTACCACCTCAGTTTCAGGATCACCCATTCTGCAGTTGTATTCGATTACAAAAGGCTCCCCACGAACATTAATTAATCCAAAAAATACAAATCCTTTGTAGACCAACCCCTCCTTGTACAACCCGTCAATAGTGGGTTTCACAACTTTTTCGATTACTTTTTCCATGAAGATCTCGTCAGCAAATGGAACGGGGCTTACTGCACCCATTCCTCCGGTATTGGGGCCTTCATCGCCTTCTCCGATTCGCTTATAATCTTTTGCGTCTGGCAAAAGCACATAATCTTTTCCGTCAGTCAGTGCAAAAACACTCATTTCAACCCCTGTTAAAAATTGCTCTACCACAACTCTTTCACTCGCTGCACCAAAACGCTCAGCTTGTAACATGTCTTCAAAAGTGAACAAGGCTTCTTCGGTGGTCTGGGCAATGACCACACCCTTACCTGCAGCCAAACCATCTGCCTTCAATACAATTGGAAGGCTATGTGCTTTTAAATATGTTACTCCTTCTGTATAATTTTCTTTGGTAAACTCTTTGTAACCGGCAGTAGGAATTCCATTTCTTTCCATAAAGGCTTTTGCAAAAGCCTTACTGCCTTCCAGTTGTGCAGCTTTTGCGGATGGACCTACAACTACAATATGCTCAAGCGAAGGATCCTTTTTGAAATAGTCATAGACCCCATTAACCAACGGATCTTCTGGACCCACTACCACCATTTCAATCTTTTGTTCCTTACAAAAAGCTGCCAAAGCTTCAAAATCATTGACTCCTATTGCCACATTTTGACCGCATGAGGCAGTCCCGGGGTTACCTGGAGCGATATACAATTCTGTACAATGTTCACTCTGACTGATTTTCCATGCTATTGCATGTTCGCGACCACCTGAACCCAGAAGAAGAATATTCATAAAGGAGAAATGATTGTGTATTGAAAAGCTGTGTGCAAAGATACAAATTGCTTATTTTAGGACGACCAATAAACATAGCTCATGTCAACCAACCAAAACCAATCGCATCCTAAAGGCCTCTACGTACTTTTTGCAACTGAAATGTGGGAAAGATTCAATTATTATGGGATGAGGGCCATCCTCGTGCTCTTCATGACAAAAGCACTTTTGTTTTCAAAAGATTTCTCATCTCAGCTCTATGGAGGATATACCAGTTTGGTCTATTTAACGCCGTTAATTGGAGGTTATTTTGCCGACCGCTTCTGGGGAAACCAGCGTTCCATAATCATCGGTGGTCTAGTAATGGCCATCGGTGAATTCATACTTTTTTTCTGTGGCAGCATCTATAGTACGAATGTAGAGTTATCGACCCTGCTTTTCTTTACTGGACTGGGTTTCATGATTGCTGGTAATGGATTTTTTAAGCCAAATATTTCAGCATTAGTAGGACAACTTTATCCAAAAGGTGATCGCAGAATTGATGCTGCCTATACCATTTTTTACATGGGAATCAATGTAGGTGGTGCATTAGGGCCATTTATATGCGGACTCGTTGGCGATACTGGCAATCCAGCTGATTTCAAATGGGCTTTTTTGGCAGGTGGTATTGGCATGCTATTGAGTGTATTGATTCAATTGATTTACCACAAAAAATATGTTACTGGTCCTGATCAAAAGACACTGGGATTGGTTCCGGAAAATGCCCCATCCTATAGCAAAAATCCAATTTTTGGACTAGTTGTTTTCTTTCTGTTGATTGGTGTTTCAACAACCCTATTGTACATGGATTCCGGATTGGCTCAAATCAAACATTGGGGTTTTAATATAGGTGACTATAACATTTCCACCGCTCTGTTAACCAACCTGGTTTTTCTACTCGTTGCATGTATACTTGTTATTGCCATCATCATTTTTACTGATAAAACCCTCACCAAACTTGAAAAAAGTAAAGTGGCGGTCATCTTCACCGTTTCTTTCTTTGTCGTTTTTTTCTGGAGCGCCTATGAACAAGCAGGAGCCTCGCTTACATTTTTTGCTGATGAGCAAACCAACCGTGACCTTGGATTTTTTGTAGTGCCTGCCAGCTTTTTTGCTTCTCTCAATTCCATTTTCGTAGTTGGCTTTGCCCCCATCTTTGCATGGCTTTGGGTCAAATTGGGAAAAATGGATCCGTCATCACCCACCAAAATGGCATGGGGACTACTTTTACTCGCATTGGGATATCTCTGGATTGCATTTGGTGTGAAAGATGTTCAGCCTGGTATTAAAGTAAGTATGATATGGCTTGTGGGAATGTATGCCCTGCACACCGCAGGTGAACTTTGTCTATCACCAATTGGTTTATCACTTGTAAACAAACTTGCCCCTGTTAAATTTGCTTCCATGTTGATGGCAGTTTGGTTTACCGCAAATGCCTTTGCCAACTACCTTGCAGGTGCACTCAGCAAATTGTATCCAGAGGAAGGAAAAGCAAAATTCGTACTGGGTTTTCAAATAGAAAACAATTACGATTTCTTCATGATGTTTGTGGTGATGTCTGGCATTGCCGCTTTTATTCTTTTCTTCCTTTCCAGAAAACTTCAGAACTTAATGAAGGATTAATACTTGTATTAAAACAAAGCACATGTCTGAAAAAAAGTTTGTCCCGTTTATTGCCCCAGAAACCATCATGAAAGAATTCACACTAAAGGCAGTGGTAACAGGCGCTGCATTTGGTATCATCTTTGGTGCTGCAACTGTTTATCTAGCTTTGAAAGCGGGACTTACTGTTTCTGCATCTATTCCAATTGCAGTCATGTCGATTGCATTGAGCAAACTTTTTCTCAAGACAACCATACTTGAAAACAATATCATTCAAACAACTGGATCAGCAGGAGAAAGCATTGCCGCAGGTGTGGTTTTTACATTACCGGGTTTTTTATTTCTGAGTGAAAGCAGCAGTGCAGATTATTTCAATTACATCACTATTCTCATCCTTGCCATATTTGGTGGCATGTTGGGGACCTTGATGATGATTCCACTGAGAAGTGCTTTGATTGTAAAAGAACATGAAACACTTCCCTATCCAGAAGGTACTGCCTGCGCCTCTGTTTTGAAAGCAGGTGAGAAAGGTGGAAATTTTGCAAAGACTGCTTTTGCTGGATTAGGACTTGCAACTGCTTATGCCTTCTTGCAAAAAATATTTCATGTAGTTGCTGAGACACCTTCATTCATGACTGCTCAAGCAAATAAATATTTACCCTCAGCCAAAATCAGTGGAGAAATCACACCAGAATACCTCGGTGTTGGATACATCATTGGTCCAAAAATTGCAGGTGTGCTTGTGGCAGGTAGCGTGCTGACCTGGTTTGTATTTAATCCTTTGTTGGCGACAGTCGTACCGGGTGATGTAATCGCAGCTCAATTGGTCAAATTAGGGTACCTGCAAGATCTGCAAACCGCAGGTGGTCCGGGTGGATGGGACCCAGTAACACACCAGTTCAATGATTACGCCATTGCTATTTACCGTGCATTTGTACGCCAAATAGGTGCCGGAGCCGTTGCAGCTGGTGGTTTTATTACACTCATCAAAACCATCCCAACCATTGTTTCTTCATTCAAAGGAAGCATGGGTAGCATCCGTGCAGAAAAACAAGAAAATGTGTCCATCAAAAGAACAGAAAGAGACCTCTCCGTTAAAATCGTTTTGTGGGGAAGTCTTGGTTTGATCTTATTGATGACAATCATGCCACAGGTACCTGGCGATGGCATGCTGAGTAAATTATTGATTGGTGTATTGGTAGTATTGTTTGGCGCATTCTTTGTGACTGTTTCTTCTAGAATTGTAGGATTGATTGGTTCATCCAATAATCCTATTTCTGGTATGACTATTGCTACAATCATGGGGACTTGCCTTGTGTTTATTGCAGTAGGGTGGACAGGAAAATTATACGAACCCATGGCGCTTGTAGTGGGTGGGATGATTTGCATAGCTGCTGCCAATGCTGGTGCTACTTCACAAGATTTAAAGACTGGTTATATTCTGGGGGCAACACCAAGGGCTCAACAAATCGCTCTTTTCATTGGCGCTATTGTATCCTCAATTGCAATTGGCTTCACCATTAAAGTTTTGGATACCCCTACGCAAGAAATGATTTCATCAGGTATCAACCATGCCATTGGGACAGATAAATATGCAGC
>B570J29032_109959428_pt1 | contig 25478 bp, 41 predicted proteins | sample LakMenEpi16Nov12_FD_29032 | JGI IMG/M metagenome (IMG submission 29032) | reverse complement strand
TATGAGTTTTATCAAGCAGTAATGCAAGCTGGACCAACAAATCCACAAATCTATGTTATGGCATTGACTATGGCTAGTGCTATGGACAAGTCTATATCGAAAGATAAGTTGGTGCAACAATCAGAGTTTTATATTGCTGAAATTAACAAAGTTTACCAAGAATATAACTCAAAAGGTTTATCTAAGAAACAAGACTTAACAACTCAAAAACAAAATGAGAATGAATCTCTTGTAGGTGAATTATCTTTGTTAAGACAACAACTAGAAGCAATCCAAACTCAGATTGCTGACAGAGAAAACAAATTATCAGTTATCGATGTGAAGTATGCACCGATGATGAGTGAAGTAGATAGCAAATTGTCAGCAAATGACATGGCTAAAAACAAAATCGTTCAATCTATTGAACAAGTTAAAAATGGAATTATTAACAATTTATAAAAAGTAGAAAAATGCAAACTAAAACTGAAACAGCAACATCATTTAAAGCGAATTTATCTGAGTTGCCAATTTTAAAACACTTTGACCAAAACGAAATCTCTGCAAAGGTAGACAGTTTCCGTAAAGGTGAAAAAGGAATGTTCTGGTTCTTTAAATTAGCAGCACTTATTGGTGTGGGTTATTTAACATGGACTTATGTATTACCACCAGTTTTCCAAGCAATTGGACAATTCTTAGCTGTAGCAGCAACTGGTGTTTTGATTATAGCTGGAGTTATTATGGCACCAGTGATTGTGAAAGGGATTCGTTTATTTACACGTTCTTTACACAAAGCACTTATCAAATATGACCCATTTGCTCAGTTGGAAATCGAAAGACAAAAAATGCTTGAAAATCAACGTACTTTCAGAACAGCTAAAGGTAACATCGCTTCATTAAAAACTGAGATGGAAGTAGAAGCTGATAAATCTGAGAAAGAAGCTGAATCTGGTCAAACACGTATCATCTCTTTACAAGGTAAAGCTGAAAAGATTAAGCATGAAATGGATGCTATGGTTCAAAAGATGGGTATTGATGCTAAATCAGAAGATGATTATGTAAACAGAGCATCTGAATTACAAAAGATTTTGGCTGAAGCACAACGTGTAGCTAACAAATTAAACCAATCTAAAGACTTTGTTCAAAAGTATGGTTCACGTGCCGCTATCATGAAGAAAATGGGTCAAAAACTTACAATGGTTGAAACCGTTATGGATATTAAAATTCAAGACTTTGATGCAACTATAGATATGTTGAAGAAAGACTATGAGTTCGGTCAAAAATCTAATGCTGCGACTAGTGCTGCTAAATCAGCAATGGGTTTCACAAAAGGATGGGAATTCGACTATGCATTGGATGTTGTAACATCAACTATTGCTAATGATATCGCAATTACTGCTGGTAACTTGAGAGATATCGAAACACTTACAAGTAACTACTCATTAGATTCTGATGAATTGTATGCAAACTTGAATGCTGTGGCTGATAAAATCAAAGTTGGTCAAGATATCATACCACAAGCAAAACAATATTCAAACCCAGAATATACTCTTTCTCAATCAGATAAAGTTAAATCTGGAGGATTTGGAGAATTATTTTAAAAAAAGTTGCAAAATGTTTGGAGAATTAAAATATTCTCCATACATTTGTAATATCAAATTAAATGTTTAACTAAAAAAAAAAGAAAATGTCAAAAACATCGAATCACGTAAAAATCTCTTGTTTGTTAGAGTGGATTAAATCTATTAAAAAATACAGATTTTAATCTTAGAAACAAAAATAAATTATTAAAGTAAAAAACGAAAAAAGAAAAAAATGGAAAATGTTAATGGAGTACAAGGTGGTTTAGCGGCAAAATGGAATCGTTTGACCAAATTAAGTAAAATGTTAATTATGGGTGTTGGTTTAGCAATTGTTTTAGCAGTTGTGTATATGGCCGCACCAGGTTTAAGAGTTGCAGTGTCAAAAGAAATGAAAGCGTTAGCAATCAATTCTGACGATTTAAACAACGTAACTAAAGGTGCTGAATTACCTTTACCATCTACGGAAGTGTCTAGTAACTTTGACGAAAGTAAGTTGATTAGAATAGCTGAGTACGCATGGAATGGTAACTCTGGTATGATTGTAGCAAATGGTGGACCAAGAACAACTGAAGGGTCTCTTATGGAGGCTGCTGATGTAAACTTGGAAATCGTGCGACAAGATATGGTTGGTGGTTTACGTGATATGCAAATAAAATTTGTTGATGAATTTAGCAAAGGTGTTGCTTATCCAAAATCACAAAAGTCAGCGTTTGCTGTATCTATCATGGGTGATGGTGTGCCTTTTTACATTACAACTACTCAAAAAGCGTTAGATGAGAAGTTTGGTAAAGGTAAATATCACGTAGTTAATATCGGTGCAATCGGTTTATCATATGGGGAGGACAAATTAATTGGTCCAAAAGTATGGCAAGATAACCCACAAACACTTAGAGGTGCGGTTGTATCATCAGTAATCGGTGATGGTGACTGGGTAGTAGCTGTAAACTATGCATCTGCGAATGGTATTCCAGTTAATCCAGACCCAACAACTTTTGATGCTAATGCATTGAACTTTGTACCGTCACAAGATGATGACTTTATCAACTCTGTAAAAGAATTGATTAAATCACAAAACACTGGATTTACTGTACCTTTGAAAGAAGTTAAAGATGGTAAATTGACTGGTAAGACAATCAACCATAAAATTGATGGTGCAACAACATGGACTCCAGGTGATAAAATGGCTTTTGATGCGTTGACTGGGTTTACTGATGTTGTTACAACAAAAGATTTCGTTAACCAAATGGCTACATCAATTATCGTAGTGAAAGAATGGGCGATACAACATGAAAAAGAAGTAACGAATATTTTGAAACAAACATATACTGCTTGTAACCAAATTAAACAATACGATAGATGGGCCCGTAAGGCTGCTGAATGTGTTGCAAAAACATACAACTTTGAAACTGCTGATTATTGGTACAAAATGTTCAAAGGACAAAAAGGTACTAAAGGTGGTTTAGATTACAATATTGGTGGTACACGTGTATTTAACTATGCTGATGCTATGCAATACTACGGAATCACGGATGGTAATAACAGATATAAAGCGGTTTACAATCAAGTATCTATGTACTTAACTGACTTGAACCCATGTGGTTTCAACGAAACATGTAAAGATGGTGTTGTGCAATACGAAGATGCTGTTAACTTATACTTCTTGAAATCTATTAGTGATGTTGATGCTGGAACTACTCAAAAGTTCAACTATGTTGAGAATAAAACTAAAGTGATGGCAGATGGACAATGGAACATTAGCTTTGCTACTGCAAGTACAACTATCCAAGGTTCTGAGAAAACGTTAGAGACTATCTACAACTTGTTAATTCAAGCTGAACAAACTAAATTGAAAGTGATTGGTCATACAGATAATGTTGGTAATCCACAATCTAATATGGTATTGTCTAGAGGTCGTGCTAACTCAGTTGTTGATTATTTGGTTAATCGTGGGATTCCTAAAGCACGTATTCAATTTGTGGATGGTTTAGGTGATACTAATCCAGTAGCTACAAATGCAACTGCGGCTGGTAAATCGAAAAACAGACGTGTAGAGATTACATTGTTACAATAAACTAACATTATTTAATTAAAGTCCCTAACTTTGTTAGGGATTTTTTTTGAACTTTAAAAAATAAAAATATGAAAAATTTAATTAAACCATTTCAAGAACTTAAAAGTACGTCAAGAGGTACAATCATGTTAGGTTGGTTAGTAGCTATACTTACATTTTGGACCTTGAATATGTTTGGAACATCACATATGTTTCCAACACCAACACAAGTTATCCATGGATTTGGTGACTTATGGGCTGAAGGATTAGTTGTTCACATAGTTAGTTCAATTGCGTTATGTGCACATGCTGTATTCTTATCAGTGATTATATCATTGGTTATCGCATATTCAACAGCAATTCCAATTATGAAGCCAGTAGGTACATTTATATCTAAATTAAGATATCTTCCATTGACTGGTATTGCTTTTTATTTAGCTATCATTATTAACGATGCTAGAAGTCTTCAAGTATGGGTGCTTGTAGTGTTCATGACAACGTTTCTAACGACTTCTCTTATTCAAATGATACAAGATATCCCCAAAGAAGAATTGGACCACGCAAAAACGCTAGGATGCAATCGTTGGGAGATTTTATGGGAAGTAGTTATCAAAGGTAGATTAGATTACGTGTTAGAGTTGGTAAGACAAAACTTAGCAATTGTATGGATGATGCTTGTAACGGTTGAGTCTATATTAGCAGCAGCTGGTGGTATGGGATTCTTAATCAAAAATAGTGACAAGTTAGGTGACAATGGTAGAGTAATTGCATTACAAATTATAATTGTAGTTGTAGGGTTATCATTGGACTTTATCATCACTAAATTACGTAAATTAATATTCAGATATTCAAATTATTAAGACATGAGTTATAGAGAATTAGATACAATATTATACGTTGATAAGATTAGCGTTGGGTATGAAGGAAAAACAATTCTTAAAGATATTTCAATCATTGAGAAAAATATAGTAAGAGATGGTCACGATTCCACTGGACAAACAATTGCGGTGTTAGGTCGTTCTGGTAGAGGTAAATCTACATTGTTCAAAGCGTTGACTGGATTGGTTAAACCAATGTCTGGCCAGATTTTGATAAGTGATATGGCTACAGAAGTTGCAGATGATGCAAAAATATTGGCTGAAGGTGATGTAGGGTTTGTTGACCAAAAATACACTTTGTTCAGACATAAAACAGTATATCAGATTTGTCAATATGCATTAAGAAAAAGTAAAACGACAAAACAAGAGAAAGATAAGTTGATTACTGAGTTTTTAACTGAATGGGGTTTATTAGAACACAAAGATAAATACTCATGTGAGTTATCTGGTGGTCAAAGACAAAGAACTGCAATCATTGAGCAAATGTTATCATCTAAACATTTTATGATTTTGGATGAACCATTCTCTGGATTGGACGTTGGAAACATTGAGAAAGTTAAAACATCTTTCCAAAAGATTTTGGATGCTGACGAATATAACACAATCATATTTTCAACACACGATATCAGATTGGCTGCTGAATTGGCTGATAGTATTTATATTATTGGTAACCCAGAGGGTACAACTGAATATTCAACAGTCTTAAAACACTATGATTTAAAGAAAATGGGATTAGCTTGGACACCATATGGTGAGGGTCATAGAAAAGTGGTTGCTGACATAAAAGAAATATTATTAAAATCGTAACAATGATAAATTTTTTTGGTAAATTAGGTCTAATTGCACATGGTCAATTAAGATTGTTTAAAAATCTCTTCTATGAGATACAGTTGTTTGGTCGTATTAGAGATTTTAAAGATGGTATTACATTCTTTGAGTTTAAATGTAATTTAGACAGATATAAGAGTGAACATTCACCATCTTTTCAATTAGAATTAACAATATTAAACTTATATAATCATATATGGGTTTATCAAAACAATTTTGAAGATGATAATAGTAAGTGATAGGTTTTTAAGGTTCTTGACATTCTTTTTAGGTGGTGGTCAATTACCAGCAGCTATGGCGTTCTACCCTTTTGTTATATTGAATAGCAAAGTGGTAGCAACGCCAGAGTTGATAAACCATGAAAGGATTCACCTAAGACAACAAATCGAAATGTTAATTATACCATTCTATATTTGGTATCTTATTGAGTATTATAGAAAGGGGTATTATAATGTTTCTTTTGAAAAAGAAGCGTATGCTAACGATAAAAACTTTAATTATCTTAAAAAAAGACGTATATTTAGTTTTATTAGATATTTATAATAAAGACTTTGTTCATAAGAACAACTTTTAAGCAGAGTTAAGGTTGTTGTTTTTAATTAAAAAAAAATGGATAGTGAATGTAACAGTAAGCAGAAAAGTTGTGGGGACAGTTTGCCTCATGATAGCGACTTTTCTGAACCCTTTAGGGTTCGACATACTGGTTTTCAAACTGATGCAGTTAACCAACGATTATTGGAATACAATGTACATTCTATATGGATTGGCATTTGTGTTCTTATTGCTGTCGCACTTATTTTTTAGATTAAAAAAAAGAGTTTTAGGAAACTTATTTGTAACAATAGCATTATTTGTTAATCCATTGGGTTATGATGTTGTTGTTTACTGTATTACGTTATTAACAAAAAATTATTGGATGACTATGGCGATTATGTATGCGTTAGCATTTGTTTTTTTTGGATTTTTTATGTACCTTTACAAAATGAATCCAATCAAACTCATTAAAGACAAGATTATTGGGTTACATGAAAAATTTTTAAAAAAAAAAGTAAAAATGAAAACATTTGATGAACTATTTGACGAATTCTTTAATAAAAAGAATTCTGAAGAACCAAAAAAGAAATCTAAACCTTCAAGAGAAGAATTTAGTGACGGATTATCTAAATTAATAAACATTTTATCTAGTGCTAAGCAAATAGATGATGAAGATGAAAAATTTAAAATAGACAATGAATATGGTGAACCATCTAGAGTTGAGTATTTCAATGAGGATGAATTGTATTTTAAAAAAACAATATGGGAAGTTGAAGATGGTGAAATTGTTAAATTAGAAGTGTCAGATGCACCATTTGATGAAGACGAACACAAATCTTTAGAAGAATTATTAGAAGAAGCTATTGCTGCTGAAGAGTACGAAAAAGCTGCTGAAATAAGAGATGAATTAAATAAAATTAAAAATAATTAAAAAAAAAATTACAAAAAACTTGACAAATGTAAAAAAAGTTCGTACATTTGTAGTATAATTTTGAATTTTAAAAAAAAACGATATATTTAATTAATACAAAAGCGAAATGAAAACAACAGTTACTACATATCAACCGAAACAAACGCAAGGCGGAAAGCCTAGTGTATCGGGTATGTTATATCTGTTGAGTAACGAAGAATAAAGATTCTAAATTACAAGATATTCCAAACCCGATTTCAGAAATGACATCGGGTTTTTTGTTTTAGGTACCTATGCCTCTTAAAAAATAGGAACGTTATTTGACATGTTGGTTTATTTTGGGTTGTACATATACAATAGTAGGAATGTAAATTATCGAGTAGTATAGGAGTGGTTTATCTAGCGGCATTTGGAATGCCGAGCACGTTGGTTCGAATCCAACCTATTCGACCCTAATGGTTTCCCATAAGCCATTAAAAAAACAAGTTATGGGAAGTTATTTTCCGATAGACAAACTGGCAAAGTCACTCGCCTTTGAAGTGAGAATTTGGGGGTTCGAAGCCCTCTCGGAAATCAAAAAAAATAAAAAAACTTGCATATGTTAAAAATAGTTCATACATTTGTAAAAGAAAAATAAAAGATAGCTTCAGCAATTTCACAACTATCAAACTTTTAATTTGAATCAGAAAATGCTATCTTGATTTATTGGAGGGTGGCCGAGTGGTTAAAGGCGGCAGACTGTAAATCTGTTCTCGTAAGGGTACGGGGGTTCGAATCCCTCCCCTCCAACCAAAAATTATGCCTTTGTAGCACAGCTGGTAGTGCACTTCACTTGTAATGAAGGGGTCGTAGGTTCGAATCCTATCAAAGGCTCACGTGTTAACTAGGGTCGAGCCACATTTTGCCTCGGTTAACAATAGAAGAAAGAACCTAGAGGTGGCCGTGACTGTCTTTCTTCGAAATTTGCAGATATCGTATAATGGTTTATTATATTAGCCTTCCAAGCCTAGGATTTCAGTTCGATTCTGAATATCTGCTCAAAAAGAGGAATAACAAGTGTGGATGCCTCAAGGTACAGCTGACCTACCACACTCTATGCGAGAGTAGCTCAGTGGTAGAGCATCTGGTTACCAACCAGAGGGTCGTGGGTTCGAATCCCATCTCTCGCTCAAAATATGGGGGTGTTGAAATGTTAGATAAATCACATTCTGCCTTTTAGATTAAAGAATGTTTGCAGCAAAATCAAAATTATTCACGCAAACTGTAAATTTGATAAAACGTTGGTGCAATTCCAGCCGCCCCCACTAAAATAAAATTATAAAAAACTTAAAAAATAAAAACTATGAAAAATTCTATCAACATTAAGCGAAAGATAAAACGATAAGGCACTCGGCCAAGCTGGTTACGAGTGTCAATGGAAAAAACACGCCTTCGTAGCTCAGCTGGATAGAGCACTCCACTTTTAATGGAGGGGTCATGGGTTCGAGTCCCATCGGGGGTACATATGTACTCGTAGCTTAGTTGGTAGAGCACTCCGCTTTTAACGGAGGGGTCAAGAGTTCGAATCTCTTCGGGTACACAACTATTAATAAACCAACATGTAACGTATTATGAAACCAGAACAATATAATAAATTGACTGAACTTATTGGCAAAGATAAAGCTGATGAAGTAAGAGAAAATCTAATCAAGCATAAAGAGGAAAAGAAAGTTCAGAAACAAAAAGATGCTGCTGAATTAGAAGAAATGGTTGATAGGATGATACCAAAAACAGATTTAAAAGGTGGTGTTTATTACAATGGTCATAGATGGAGAGGAAAACATGTTGCCATGTGGGATGCTGAAAAGGAAACGTTTTTAACTATCAACTATACTATGGGTAATTTCTTCTTAGAAGAATTGCAGCATTACGAAGATGTTGCTGAAACAAGAATAGATGGTTTCATACCGTTTATTGAGATAGAAAAGTTTACTTTATAATGTTTTTTGATATTTATAACTAAAATAGATATCATGATTAAAAAACTATTAAGAGAAGGTATAATAAAAACAAATTTAACTGAAGACTCAATTAAATTATTTGAAACAGTTAAAGATTATTATGATTTTTCTGGTGACTTACAAGAAAATATTGACGCATTAAATGAATTGACAGTTTATTTAAAAGAAGAAGAGGATTTTGACCCATATGGTCATGGAGATAAACCATCAGAACCAACGACAGATGAAAATGTGTGTTTATTAAAGTTTTCAAAATCTAACACAAAATTAGACTGGCCTTCATTATCATTACCAGCTGGTTTTACATGTCCAGCAGCAACAGCGTGTAAAAATTTTCCAGCTAAAATGGGTAAAAGATTTTCAGATGGTTCAGCTGTTAAAAAAGCTAGTGAAAAAACTAAATTTCAATGTTATGCTGCTAGAGAACAAGGTCAATATCCTTCATTAAATAAAAATGTTTTTAGTAACTTAAATTTATTGAAGGATGCTAATAAAACTGGTGGTGTTGATGGCATGGCTAACTTAATAATTGAATCATTAGAAAATGCTAATTTTACTTCTAAAATTTTTAGAATTCATGAAGGTGGTGATTTCTTTTCTAATTCTTATTTCCAAGCTTGGATTAAAGTTTGTCAAAAATTTCCAGAAATAACATTTTATACACATACAACATCATTAACTTTTTGGATTAATAATAAATCATCTGTACCTAACAATATGAATTTAATTGCTTCTATGGATGAAGAAAATTATAACACAATTGTAGATAATGGGTTAAGATATTCTAAAGTTGTGTTTAGTGAAGAAGAAGCAATTAATGAAAGATTACCTATTGATTATGATGATTCATTAGCTTGTTGTACTAACAAAAATTTTGCATTATTATTACATGGACAACAACCAGCTGGTTCAGAAGCGTCAAAAGCAGTTTCAAAAACTAAAAAACAAGGTATTCCAGATAAATTAAAAGGTTTACATAAAGCAAACAAATCAAAAAGAAAAGAATTAATGAGAAAATAAAAAAAGGAGCTATTAGCTCCTTTTTTGTTTTTAACCTTGTCCTACGCTTTTCTTTTTATAGTTTTTAGCGTTTTTAGATACTGAAGTTTTACATTTAGAATGAACTCCTGGTCTTTTCTTTTTACCTTTACTAATTTTAGTAGAAGATACTGTTTTAACTGCTTTTGCCATAATATTAAGTTTTACATATATAAATACTTGATAAACCCATTTTTTATTTGTATATTTAGTAAAAAATTATTATGAAGAATCTTATTACTATTGACGTAGACACAGAAAGAGAGCAACCAATACTGATTGGTAAAGGTGCTGAAATTCCATCACCAACAAATAAAGATGAAGCACGTGAAATGATTGTAAATGACATAAAATGTGTTTGTGAAACATTATGCATTTTAATTGACGTTGCTGACCAAAATAAATACGCATTAAAAAGCGAATTGATTACTGAATCAATCAAGCAATTAACAAAAATGCTTTAATATAACATTTAAAATAAAATAATATGAAATGATTGAAATTGATATTACTGACGACCAAAAACAAAGAGCAAAAGAATTATATGAGTTTAATGTTTTGAAAGGGTCAGTGACTGAAGGCAAAGGCAACGAAGTTGGTGCATTAGGTGAAGTGATTGTTTGGGACCAATTTAAAAAGATAACAAAATATGTTGGTTCATATGATTATGATATGATAATCAGAGGTAAAAAAGTCGATGTTAAAACAAAATTACAAAACTTTGAACCAAAACCATATCACAGAGCTAACATATTCGCTTACAACATAAGACAGAAATGTGATTACTATTGTTTTGTTGCTATTTTATCTGATTTATCAAAAGGTTGGATTATTGGGTGGAAAGAAAAAGATAAATTTTTCGAAGAAGCGATATTTAAGAAAAAAGGGGAAGTGGATAACGTTGGAACAAACGAAGGTTGGGTTTTCAAAGGTGACTGCTACTGTTTAAATAATGACCAATTAGATAATAAGGTGAAAGAAAGGTCAACTAGTATTAATTAATTAATTAATTCGTGAAACAAGAAAATATGGAATTAGTAACAACCTATTTATGCAAGACCAGTGATGTCGGTGTACATTCAAATGTATTCGGTGGTAGGTTAATATCAATTATTGATGAAAGCAGTGCAGCGTATGTAGCACAAATATGTGATACCCCAAGAGTTGTAACAGTTAAAATTGATGACTTGATATTTGATAAACCAGTAAAGGTAAATAACATAATTAAATTATATGCAAAAGTTTTGAATTTTGGAAAAACTTCTATAACTTTGTATGTAGAATTAAGAAAACATGATGTTTATACTGGCGACCAAGAAATCGCAATAAAAACAAACATAAAGTTTGTTAGGATTAATGATGAAGGTAAACCAATTCCAATAACTGAAGAAGTTAAAAAAAGGTATTACGAAAGAATTGAGAAATATGGTAAAGGACTTTTAAGCACTGAGGAAAAAGAAATTGCTATAAAAAATGAAACCAAAAATCTCAATTAGCTTTGGTGAACCAGTTGCTTTATGTAATCGTTGTGATGCTGTTATGTGTTATGTTCACTGTAAATTCGAAAAATGTAAAGTTCTTGAAGTAAGAACAAATAATGGTGTTCCTTATATTAACACACCAATAGGTGACGAAGCACCATTATATTGTTTAAATTGTGAATTATTAACTAATTTAAAATTAAATTAATATGAATTATAACGAAAATAACATTAAGTTCCTAGCTGAATACATATTCAGTTATGTGATTAGATACCCAAATTAAGAATGGATTTTTATATGGAAATTTTGGCATATTTTGCCTCAGTAATAGTATTAATATCTTTTATTGTTAAAGACATAGTATTGTTAAGATTATTGAATGTGATAGGTTGCATTTTATTTATAACGTATTCACATTATCACGGCAGATACCCATTGGTTTTTTTAAACTTTATGGTTATCATAGTTAATTTAGTTTATATTTACAAACCAATAGTTTCATTATGGAAGGGACGTTTAAAAAAGAGATATTAGGTAACGAATTGTACCTATTTAACGCAAAAGGTGAATTAATCTTTAAGCGTTGGTTGAATCAAGGTTATTCAAAAGTTTTTACACCATTTGCTTATGGTAAGAATGATACGTATGTATCAATTACAGAACAAGATGGTAAAATAATACGCAAAGAGAAATGATTAGTATTATAGTTGCTGCGTCTACCAATATGGTTATTGGTAAAGATAATCAATTGCCATGGCATATCCCAGACGATTTAAAGAACTTTAAATCACTTACTGATGGAAAGCGTGTCTACATGGGTAGAAAGTGTTGGGAATCGCTTCCAGAGAAGTTTAGACCTCTACCTAATAGAGATAATATTATTATTACCAGAGATACCACATACAAAGCAGAAGGTGCCACAGTATTGAATGATATCGACCTTATCAAAAGAGGTTATGAATTATCATCAATTAATTTTGGTCTTACAGAACATTTTGTTATTGGTGGTGCAGAAATATATAAAGAATTATTTCCAATCGCTCAAAAATTATATCTTACAGAAGTGTTGGCTGAAGTTGAAGGTGACACTTACCTACAAGGTTTTAACCCAGATGAATGGGTGTTGATAGATGAAAGTGCCATTTATGAAGAAAATGGTTTTAAATATCGTTTCAAATATTTTCAAAGAAAACAATAAAAAAAATTTGTTTAATCAGTTTTTTGTTTGTACATTTGTCCTATAATTAAATTATGGCACAAGAACGTAAAAAAGCTGAACCAAAACCTATTGTTAAACTTGAACCTAAGAAAAGGGTTCAAACTGCTGTTGAGGAAAAACCTAAAAAAGAGGTTAAAGTTGAACCAATAGTTGAACCAATAGTTGAAGAACAAGCTGAGGCTAAAGTTAAACGAAGTGAAAACAAATATGTTAGACTATCGTTAGAGGCTAAGGCTGATGAAAAACTTCCTTTTTTAGAAAAGGTAAAAAGTGGTGAGTTAAAATATGCGTTCTATGCTATAGATGGTGATAAGGGTTATCACTATTATTTAGTAACTAAAAAACAAAAATAAAATGAGTTTAAAAGAAAGAATCAACACAGATTTCATGGCAGCTTTTAAAGCTAAAGAAATGGAAAAGAAAAACTTTTTAGGTGTTGTAAAGGGTGAAATACAAAATGAATCTGGTCGCTCTGGTAAAGACGATGATGAAACAGTTATGGGTATTTTAAAGAAAATTGAAAAGTCTTTGAAACAAACCAATACTGCTGAATCATTAGCAGAGTTAGAATACATCAAACCATACTTACCAAAGTTAATGGATGAAATTAGTATTCGTTCAATCATCAGAACATTTAAAAAAGATGGTATTGATGATGTTGGTAAAATGATGGGTGCGTTCAATAAAGTGTATAAAGGTCAAGCAGATAATGCAGTAGTATCTAAAATAGTTAAAGAAGTGTTAGCATGATTTGGTATATTTTATTTATATTAGTAGTACATTGGTTTGCGGATTTTATTTTACAGACCCATCACATGAGCACTAGAAAAAGTAGCAGTAACTACTATCTTACATTACACGTATCTGTATATACATTTGCAACAATTGTTTTATGGGCTTTTGTTTTTCCTTTTACATCTATTCATGTTACTAGTTTAGGTATTTGGACATCATTTACTTCGATATTTGCTAGTCATTGGGTTACAGATTATTTTACGAGTAGATTAACTAGTAAATTATACAAAGAAGAAAAGTATCATAACTTTTTTGTTGTGATTGGATTAGACCAAGTGCTGCATTACACACAATTATTATTAACATTTAATTATTTATTACAATTATGAAATTAAAATTAGACCATCAACGTATTTGGTTTGCATCAGATTATCATTTTTGCCACGCAAATGTGATTAAATACGATGGAAGACCATATAAAAATGTTGATGAGATGCATGAAGCTTTGATTGAAAACTGGAATCATTACATTGCAGAAGACGATGTGGTGTTTTATTTGGGTGATTTATCTTTTGATAAGAATGGTAAACAAACACAAGAGTTAGTTAACCAATTAAAAGGTAAAATTCATTACATATTGGGTAACCATGACAAAGAAAAAGACATTAGAAAACTAAATCGTTTTGAAACTGTTAGTGATTATATCAATTTATCGGTAATGGATGAAGATAACCCTAGAAAATGGCAAGAGATTATGATGATGCACTACCCAATACTATCTTGGGATAAGGCACACCATGGTGCTTGGCACTTACATGGTCATTGTCATGGGTCATTGATGAAAGATTCCAACTATGATTGGTATTATAATAAAAAAGTAATGGATGTGGGTTGCTGCATGACAGATTATCACCCACTACATTATACCGATGTGAAACAAATCATGTCACAGAAAGAAGTAGAAAAAGTAGGACACCACTAAAATTAAATTAAAATGGGAAGTAAAAAGAAAGTTAAAGAGGTTGAAATTTCATTAGATGAAATTATAAAAATGACGAAAAGACGTAATCCATTATTGGGGGAAATTGATATTAATTTACCACCTCGTGGGTTTAATATTTCTGATTTAGAATCTGATGATGATGAAGATGATGACGATGATGATAACACGTACACTAGTCTTTCATTAGAAAGTACATTTGTTGAAATGGCGTTGATAAATAGTTATCTATATGATTGTTTTAAACGAAAACAAAAAGATGTTACAGTTACATCATATGGTTCAACAGATTCTTTAGGTAGACTATATTTGAATGGAAGTTTTGATAATACTGCTTCTTTTTGGTATGAATGTAATATGCCAGATAATGATAATAAATTCTTTTTTCAAACAAAAAGTTTTGTTGATAATAGAAATGAAGTACAAGTGCAGCTTCACATTACAATTCAAAATGGAGTGTCAAACGACAAGTTACATGAAATCATTGAGAAAATTAAACATCTTTCGTTTAATAACTCAGAATACAAAGGTAAATGTATCAAAGTTAAGTTAAGAGATGGTAGATTTAAAGGTATTGAAATAATTGATATCGAAGAGTCATCAAATGAATTAATTTTGAATGATATTCAAATGAAATTTATTGAACATTTTATCTCACGTGTAAAGAGAGGTGGGAACGCTAGATACTTGTTAAATGGAGAACCAGGAACGGGTAAGACAGAATCTATACGTGAAATAGCTAGAAAATTGATACCTAATGTAACATTTGTTATTCCAGAATTTCTTTCAACAAATGATTTGACCATGATTATGGAAGGTTGTGAAATTTTTGATAACGCTGTAATCATTATGGATGACATCGATTTATTCTTAGGTTCACGTGATAATGGAAGTTACACATCATTGTTAGGCCAATTCTTATCATTCTTTGATGGTGTTAAGAAACGTAAAATTAGTTTATTAGCATCAACAAATGACAAAGGGTTGGTTGATAAAGCTGCCGAAAGACCAGGTCGTTTTAACTTTACATTAGATTATAGTTTCTTAGATGAAGACCAAATAATTAAAGTTTGTAACATTCATTTACCAGAACAATGGAGAGTTAAAGAAGTGTATGATGCACTTACTGAGAATATAAATGGTAAAAAACCAAACATCACTGGTGCATTTATTGCTAACTTATCTGATAATATTAAAGAAATGTCTGAAGATGATGAAAAATGGTCATTATCCGATACTGTTTCGTTAATCAAAGAATCTTATAAAGGATTCTACTCAAGCCAAGTTGAGAAAGAAAAATCAACCATGGGGTTTATTAGATAAAAAAGAATCCGAATAAGTTGCTTATTCGGATTTTCTTTTGTACATTTGTATTATAAAATTAAAATATGGAAGCAAAATCAAATATTAACCCATCCGATTATGAAATCGGTGTAGTGGTTGCTAGATTCCAAGTGCATAAATTGCATGAAGGACAAAGAAATTTACTTAACATGGTTTATAAAAACCACAAGAAAGTAATTATATTTTTAGGTGTTTCAGTAATATCTGGAACTAAGAATAATCCATTAGACTTTGCATCACGCAAAGCAATGATACAAGAAGCTTATCCTAAAGCAGTTGTATTACCACTTAAAGACAATCGCTCAGATGCTAAATGGTCACAAGTGCTTGATGCTGAAATCAAAACACCTTATGGTGATTTATCAGCGGTATTGTATGGTAGTCGTGACTCTTTTATTCCTTATTATAGTGGTAAAAATCCAGTAATTGAATACACAACAGATGTATTTTATTCTGGTACTGAAGTGCGTAAAGAAGTGTCAAGAGAAATATTGGCATCAGAAGACTTTAGAGCTGGTGTAATCCACGCAACTTATGCTGCTAGACCAGTAACATATCCAACAGTAGATATCACCGTATACAACGACAAAGGACAAATCCTTATGGCTAAAAAACCAAACGAAGAGTTTTATCGTTTTATTGGTGGGTTTGTTGATAGAACTGATGAGTCTTGGGAACAAGCAGCTAAACGTGAGTTTAAAGAAGAAACTGGTGGAAACGCTGAAATTGACGATATTAGATATGTTTGTAGTGCTGCTATAAATGATTGGCGTTATGGTAAAACAGAGTCTGGTATTATGACAACACTTTTCATTGGTAAGTTCTTATGGGGACGTATTGAACCATCTGATGATATTGCATCATTGCATTGGATAAACCCATCTGACGTTTATAGTAGTGAAATCATGCCAGAACACCAAGAGTTATTTGAATCTTTGACACGTTTTTTACATAGAACTGAATTAATCAGTAAAAACACTGGTGAAGGTAAAATAAAAGAAGCAAAAGCTAAATACGGAGAAAGTATCGCATGAAATTAGCAGTAATTGGTAGCAGAGGTTTTAATGACTATGAGTTGGTTAAAGAAACTTTAAAACATCATACAATAACATTATTGGTTAGTGGTGGTGCGAAAGGTGCTGATTCATTGGGTGAAAGATATGCAAATGAAAATAACATTCAAACACTTATCTTTAAACCAGATTGGAAGAAACATGGACCAGCAGCTGGTCCACTTAGAAATACCGATATTGTTAACAATGCCGATACTATCATAGCATTTTGGGATGGTGAAAGTAAAGGAACCAAAGATAGTATCACAAAAGCTGAAAAATTAGGAAAAAATATAATAATAATAAATACAAAATAGTATGCAATCAGAAACTAGAAGATTAAAAAGAAGTTTAGCACTTAAAGAAGTGATTAAAACTAGATTGGCAGAAGCAATTAAAAACAAAGATTGGTCTTCAATCGAAACATTAGAAGGTCTTATCACAAAAGTATTGGATAAACCTAACAACCTTGTACTTATGGGTGATGCGTATAAATACTCACACCATAAATTCTATGAGGATAACACAACAACAGTTTATTCATACATGGAGTCACGTGGTGGTCGTTTCCAAGAAACTGTATGGTATGGTCTTGAAATGTTCATTAAAGAATATTTAGAAGGTGTTGCAATCACACAAGAAGAATTAGATGAAGCATATGAGTACTTAGGTACTAAACATGGTGTATTTGGTCGTGATGATGTGTTTGATAAATCTAAATTCCAATACATTATAGATGTTCATGGTGGTAAACTACCAGTACGTATTAAAGCAGTACAAGAAGGTACAGTTGTAGGTGTTAAAAACGTTCTTATGACTATTGAGAACACTGACCCTAATTGTTATTGGTTAACTAACTTTTTAGAAACAATCATGATGCAATTATGGTATCCAATTACGGTTGCAACATTGTCACGTGAAGTTAAGAAAATTGTTATCGAATACTACCAAAAAACATCTGCGTTACCACAACACATTATGGATACAGTTATTGAGTTCGTATTAAACGATTTCGGTTTTAGAGGTGTATCATCAGTACAATCAGCTGGTTACGGTGGTTCAGCACACTTAATTAATTTTATGGGTTCTGACACAACAGTTGCATCAAAACGTATCTGTGAATACTATAATACTGACACAATATTTGGTTTATCAGTTCCAGCAACTGAACACTCTATCATGACAATGAAAGGTGAAGAAGGTGAAGTTGAAATGATGAGAAGAACACTTGAGAAATACCCTACTGGAATTGTAGCGTGTGTATCTGACTCTTACCACATCTTACGTGCATGTTCTGAGAAATGGGGAACTGAGTTACGTGATTTGATTTTATCAAGACCATCAGAACCTGGAAATCAACTGGTTATTCGTCCAGATAGTGGTCACGTTGTCAACACATTAAAAGAAGTGTTTGCTATATTGTTTGATAAATTTGGTTACACTGTGAATGATAAAGGGTTCAAATTGTTACCACCACAAGTTCGTGTAATTCAAGGTGATGGTGTAAACATCAATTCAATTCGTGAGATTTACGAAGAATTATACAGATTAGGTATTTCTGCTGAGAACATCGTGTTTGGTATGGGTGGTAAATTGTTACAAGCTGATATTAATAGAGATACACAAAACTTTGCAACTAAAGCATGTTTCGCTGTCGTAAATGGTGAACAACGTGATTTGGTTAAATCACCAACAGAAGTTGATGAAAATGGTGAATTAAAACCATCATTCAAGAAATCTAAACAAGGTCGTTTGAAGTTGGTTAAACACTATACAAATGGTCAATACTACACTGTAACATCATTGGAAGATGGATATGAATCTGCACATGATGAATTGAGAACTATTTTTGAAGATGGTAAACTATTGGTTGAAACGAAGTTTGAAGATATTCGTAGTAGAGCTAAAATTTTTAAATTAAACGTAGAATTAGTATAATGACAACAGATAAATTTATATTCTTTTGGGGAGGGACATACAGTCAATGGTGTCCTTCCACATTTGAAATCGGAGGTGTAAAATATAATTGCTGCGAGCAATATATGATGGCACAAAAAGCATTATTATTCAATGACATAGAAAGTCACAAGATGATTATGTATGCTACTAGTCCACGTGACCAAAAAGCATTTGGACGTAGAGTAAAAGGGTTTGACAAAGACAAATGGGAAGCTGTTTGTAGAGAAATCGTTTACGATGCAAACTATGCCAAGTTTACTCAAAACCCATCTATGATGGCTGAGTTACTGGCAACTGGTGATAGAGAAATTGTAGAAGCTAGTCCAGAGGATAAAATCTGGGGAATTGGATTGCATGAAAACGATGCTAGAGTTCACGACAAGTCAAAATGGCAAGGAACCAATTGGTTAGGTGAAGCTATCATGCAAGTAAGAGAAAAATTAAGAACTATTAAAATAGAAATGTAATGATTAGATACGTAGAAGGCGATTTAGTGAAAATGGCCAAAGAAGGAGAATTCGATGTAATAGCACACGGTTGTAACTGTTTCTGTGCTATGGGTGCTGGTATTGCACCACAAATTAAAAATGCTTTTCCAGAAGCATATGAGGCTGATTGTGCAACAGTGGCTGGTGATGAATCAAAAATGGGTACTATTACTCATACGGTTAATTCTACACCGATAGTTGTAAACATTTATTCTCAATATGACACCAAAGGTAGACGTAGTGGTAACATGGATTTAGACTATGATGCTTTACGTTCTGGTTTAAAAGAGATGAAAGCTAAATTTTCTGGTAAAACAATTGGGTTACCGATGATTGGTGCTGGATTGGCTGGTGGTGATTGGGATATCATTGAGAAAATAATTGAAGAAGAAATGATTGGTGAGTATGTAACAATCGTTCAATACGTTCCATGGTAATAATCTTTGTTAATAATCCAATGCAAGATGCAAACACTCTTGAACCGCAATTAATTGATGGTAGAGTAGTTTATTGGACTGTGGTTAGTGAGTGTATGAAATCAAATGAAACATTCAAAGAATGGTTGGTTAGAAAGGAAGAAAGAATCAATACACATCCTAATTATAGTTCCATTGAAGGTCTTTTAATCTATGACATGCAACCAATTGTGTCTACCCCTTACGAAGGGGTGACACATGGTGGTATGATTATTAGGTATGCTTTTTTAAAGAAAAAAGAAGAAAACATTTGATTTTTAATTTATTTTTAGTACATTTGTAACATGAAAATAGTTTTTGAAAATTTAGAAGAAGCGTTAAAAATACCATCTTCAGCATACACAATTAGAACTGAAACTCTTAAAGTTGAAGAGACTTTATTAGAGTGGATGAATAGAAAGAATGAAATGTTATTAAATGACCCTAGATACGCTAACGTTGAAGGTGTTATTTTATATGACGTTGAGTCGTATTTTGATTCACCATACAAAGATAAGGTACATAGTGGGTTAATCCTAAAATATAAGTATTTAAGAAAATGAAAGTAATATTTTTAGATATTGATGGAGTATTAGCAACAACATCTTGTTATGGTAAAGGAAAAAACAACAAGTGGGGTGCTTATATGTTTGACCAAAAAGCTGTTGTTTATCTCAATTTTATACTTAGTGAGACTGGTGCTGAAATCATTTTATCATCTGATTGGCGAAATCAATATACTTTGCATGAAATGCGTGAAATTTTTTGTCATAACGGAGTGTTGAAAGGTCCGATAGGGTTTACACCATCGTTAAAAACATATAAGGGTGATAATCTTGAAGGTGGTCGTGCTGATGAAATAAATGCATGGTTAGAAATTAACGCATGGAAGAATGATATCAAATGGGTTGCCATTGATGATTTGAATATGGATGAATGGTTGTACCCTAACTTTGTTCATTGTCCTAATGAACATGAAGGAATCAAAAAACAAAACATAAAAGATAAAATAATACAAATATTAAATGGATAATTGGGATAAGAAGTTCATCAAGTTGTGTCAACACATTGCTGAATGGAGCAAGGATAAAAATAAAAAAGTTGGTGCTGTAATAGTTGATAATGACAATGTAGTTATATCAATGGGTTATAATGGAATACCAAGAGGTTGTGATGATACTGAAGAGTGTCGTTATGAAAGACCAACAAAATATTTGTTCACAGAGCATGCTGAACGAAATGCAATATACCATGCAGCAAGACATGGTGTATCATTGAAAGATTGTAAAATGTATGTAACTTTGTTCCCATGTGCTGATTGTGCAAGAGCAATGATTCAATCTGGAATAACAAAAATAATAGCACCAGAACCAAATTTAGACCACGAAGTATGGGGTGTACACTTCAAGGCTGCGATTCAAATGATGGAGGAAGCTAATATCGAAATAATTTTAATTTAATGGAAACAGTTAAAGTAGGCTTGGCCAATGTTGGTGAAAAATTAATGCCAGTTGATATTGTCATCAAATGGATGCCAACTGATATTGTATATGCTGGTGATACAGTGTTTTTTAAAAATGAAAAGTCCTATTATTCAATGAATTATATGGACTTTATGAGAATATTTAATTTATAAAATATGAGTATAGTAAGGTCAATAAAAATTAATCATTATGAACACATGGTTAATAGAAATTGGGATAAAACATATTGGGCGTTTGACATCCATGGTACAATCCTAAAACCAAATTACGAGTATGGAAACATACCTAAAGAGTTTTACCCATTTGCTAAAGAAACACTTCAGTTTATTAGCAAGATGGAAGATGTTGTAATGATTCTTTACACATGTTCACATCCACATGAGATTGAACAATATATTGAGTATTTCAAAGAGAATGATATTCATTTTGATTACATAAATGAAAACCCAGAGATAGCTACAAACCTAGAAGGTTATGGTAACTACGATAAAAAACCTTACATGAATGTATTATTTGAAGACAAAGCTGGATTCGATGGTGACAGTGATTGGGATAGTGTTTTATGGTTATTAACTAGTAAAAATGGCGAGAATATCTGACATACAAAGATACAATAAAGGTAGAAAAGATTTAACTAGGGATAATGCCGATTTTGAAACATTAAGGTTTAAAAATGAAAATGGTGATGTTATGGTTATTAAACCACAAGAGGTTAGAGAAGTTTTACATGATTTTATTGATAGTGAGATAGGTTTTTTGGGTGATGCAATGAAAACTCAAATAAAAGAAAGATTAGAGTTCAAAATTAAACAAGTTGAAAGAACTTTAATTGAACATTTAGATGATAAAATAAATAAAATTGCAGAATCAATATTAGAAAAAACTATTGATAGAATAGCAGAAGAAGAAATAAATAGAAGGGTTTTAGAAAAAATTAAAAAATGTTTATGAAAAGAAGAAGAAGAATTGGTTTAATTATTTTTGCAATTGTAATTGCAATATTTTTGTTAAGTAGTTGTGCCGACACATCACATGTTAAACAATGTTTACCACCAACAGAACACACTTATGGTTTCTGGGGTGGTACATGGCATGGTATGATAACAGTTCCATCATTTATTGGTAGTCTTATTTGGGACGATGTTGCTGTATACGCAGTAAATAATAATGGTGGATGGTATGATTTTGGATTTGTAGGTGGATTATTTTTCATGCTAAAATTAGTTGGGATTGGTAATAAAAAAGTTAAAGAAAAATGAAAAAGAAAGTAGTAGTATTTAGTGGTGCTGGATTAGATAGAGAATCTGGTATCTTAACGTTTCGTGACTCTAAAGATGGGTTATGGAACAATTATAAAGTTGATGAAGTTGCGACAAAAGAAGGATGGTCTAAAAACCGTGAAAAAGTTTTGGCGTTTTACAACGAAAGACGTAGAGAATTACCTAGTGTTGAACCAAACGATGCTCACAGAGCATTGGTGCGTTTAGAAGAAGGATATAGTGTATTAAACGTGACGCAAAACGTAACTGATTTGTTAGAACGTGCTGGTGCAAGTGATATTATTCATTTACATGGTGAGTTAACCAAAGCAAGAGGTTGCTTCCATAAATCAGAAGGTTTTGACACTAATTACATTGTTAAAGAAATTGGTTATAACGACATTAACATCGGTGATAAATGTGAACATACTGATTCACAATTAAGACCACATGTTTGTTGGTTTGGTGAATGGCCTTATGACACAGATAGAGCTTATGATGAAGTTCCATTTGCAGACATTCTTATCATTGTTGGTACAAGTTTAGAGATAACTTATACGTTATCAATGTTAGGTCAATTAAGACATAAAGTTTTAAGTGGTGAATGTGAAGTTTATTATGTTGACCCAAATCCATCAACTCACATGGAAGCTTATGGGATTAAACCTAATTACATTAGAAAAGTTGCTAGTGAAGGGTTAAATGAATTAGTTGACGAATTATTAAAAAGAGAAGAAAATCAAAAAAATATTGCTAATTAATAATTTATTTAGTATATTTGAATTAATAAAATAAAAATAGATATGGAATATTACACGTTTGAAGGAGTTATCAAAGAGATTTTTGATACTCAAGAATTTAAAAACAATTTCAAGAAAAGAGAAGTTGTATTAGAAACAGAAGAGGATTATCCTCAATTAATAAAATTTGAGTTTACCGATGAAAATGGTATTAACAAATTAGATGACCATGCTGCTGGTGAAAAAGTTAAGATTGCTTTCTTACTAAAAGGTAGTGAATGGCAAGGTAAATATTTTACTAATTTAAGAGGTGTTGCAATTGCTTCATCAGAAGAACCAACTTCTACTGATAAACCTAAAAAAGACACTAAGAAAGATGTTTTGTCTTCAATGACAAAAGTTAACAATAACGAAGAAGATGAATTACCATTCTAATCATGAGTGTAGTTAAATTTGAATTGAAAGAAGAACACGTAAAGTTGTTAAAATATTTACGTTGGAGTAAATCAAAAGAACTTATTGTTAATATTTCTGATGATGAAGATTCTGTTCCATTTGGTTTTGATACTATCTATGAAGCAATAGATACAATATTAAACGGTAAACCAGAAGGGTTTGACCCATTTGAAGCAGATGATGTTATTGAATATAGTGATGAACAAAAAGCTGAATGGGATAAATTATATGATGAGTTGCCAACAGCATTAGATGTCATATTACATAATCAATCATTTGATTTGGGGCGTTATAAGACCAAGTATCATGACAGAAACTGGAAAAAGATGAATTAATTTTCATCTTTTTTTGTTTATATGAAATATTATTCATACATTTGTAGAAACTAAAAAATAAATAAATATGAAAAATGTAAAAAGTTACTGTATCATAAAGAAAGTGGTACAATCAAATGGGAAAACATTAAACGTGCTAATGTTAGATATTAACACTGAAGTATTGGAATTCGATAATTTACAAGATGCTGAAAAATTTGCTGCATTGATGACACAAAACTCTGACTCTGGTTGGGAATACATCGTAAAAGAAATATAATATGAATCAATCGTTATTATTTACCTTAGATGGTAAAACAGAATTGGCTGAAGCCATTATTGACTCTGCTAATTTATTTAGCACGGAACATGAAATTAGTTTAGGTTATTTAAACAAACAAAAATTCTCCGATGGTGAGTTATGTGTTGATTTCACTGACTCAGTTAGAGGTAAATCAGTGTTTTTGTTATCTAGTCCAAACACATCAGATGCAATCATCAACTTAGCATTGGCTATTGATGCTGCAAAACGTGGTGGTGCTAAAGAGATTATACCTATCTTACCATATTTCCCATATGCTAGACAAGATAAGAAAGACCAAAGCAGAGGACCAATTGGTGCTAAGGTTATGGCTGAAATTATTGAACAACGTGGTGCAACATCAGTAATCACTTTTGATTTACACGCTGACCAGATACAAGGGTTCTTTAATATACCAGTTACACACATTGAAGGTAAGCATGTTTTCGACAGTTACATCAACGATACTATCAAAAACTTTACTGGTGGTGAAGTTGTATTGTGTGGACCAGATGCTGGTTCTGGTAAACGTGTTAAACGTATGCGTGACCAAATCAATAAAAGATATGGTGTTAACCTAAACATTGTCATGATTGACAAAACTAGGAAAAAAGCCAACGTGATTGATGAAATGATTATTATTGGTGATGTTAAAGGTAAACATGTTATCATATTGGATGATATGGTTGATACTGCTGGTACGTTATGTAAAGCTGCTGAAGTATTGAAAGATGCTGGTGCGTTGACTGTAAGGGCGATAATTGCACATGGTGTGTTATCTGGGCCAGCAGTTGAACGAATTGGTGAAAGTAAATTAGCTGAATTAGTAATAAGTGATTCATTACCAATGAAAGATGCTAAAGAATTATGTCATAAAGAATTTAATGAAACAAAATGTCATCATATTATAAAAGGGTGCGAGAAAACAACTGTTATTAGTGTAGCACAACAAATTGGGATGGGAGTTTCTGCATCAATCAATAAACTAAGCTACGAAGCATTAAAATCAATTAAAGCAGTATATTAATGAGTAAAAATAATTTTGACAACACAACGCTATTACAAATAGCATTGGTTGGTGGTATTGTAACCCTAGCAGCATTGGGTGTGAATGGTTGGGGTTGGTTAGTTTTCGCACTAGTATTAACATTATAAAAAATAAAAATATGTCACATTTCGCAGTATTAGTTATCGGTGATAACGTTGAAGAACAATTGGCTAAATACGATGAAAGCATTGAAATGCCAAGGTATGTTAAACATACAAAAGAAGAATTGATTGTTGAAGAAAAACAATCAATTGAAGAGTATAAGAATGGTACTTATGCTCAATATTTAGCAGACCCAGTTAAGTATGCTGAGAATGTTAATAATGAAAATCATTTGAAGTATGT
>B570J29032_109959429_pt1 | contig 25513 bp, 19 predicted proteins | sample LakMenEpi16Nov12_FD_29032 | JGI IMG/M metagenome (IMG submission 29032) | reverse complement strand
GGCAGTTGTTTAATCAAGCAAAATGAGAAATTAACTAAAAACACAAAATTTTTAGTTAATCGCTACATAAACCAGCGAAGCAAATTCACTAATAATTCAGTTGTTAAATTCATAGCTAACTACTTCTTAATAACTGTTATTCTTTTGGTGTTATTAGGTTACATGTTTTACTTTAGGAAGCCATTATTTGGGAATAATCGACATGTTGTTTTTCTTCTTTTTATTCCGTTGGCAAGCGCAACGGCTTTGGCTTTTACTACAAGGTATGGACTATTAATATACGCTTTACCGTATATGTTAATACCAATATTGGTAAGAGTTTTTTTTGATAGCAGAACGGCATTATTCACGCATTTAGTAAGTATGTTAATTGCTTGCCTTTTTGTGTCAGATAAATTCCAGTTTTTACTACTACAATTAATCACAGGTATAAGTACATTGTTTGTAGTCGCTGAAATGCGCAGAAGACAACAATTGATTAATGCAGCAATGGTAAGTTTGGCTGTTTATTCAGTATTATTTATATTGTATAATCTTAGTCTTGGTGTAAACGAAGTAATTACTTTAAAAAGTTCTTATTTGCCATTTTTAATAAGTACTGTTTTGTTGTTATTGGCATACCCATTAATCTTATTTAGTGAAAAGGTTTTTGGTTTCATCTCCGATTTTAAATTACTTGAATTATGCGACCTAAGTCAGCCATTGTTGCGTCAGTTATCTCAAGATGTTCCGGGAACTTTTCAGCATAGTTTACAAGTAGCCAATTTAGCCGAAGAGGCTATTTATTATATCGGAGGAAATACACTTTTGGTAAGAACAGGTGCGCTGTACCATGATATAGGTAAAATAAATAATCCTCATTTTTTTACAGAGAATGTTGGTAACGCTTATAGTCCGCACTTAGAAATGCAACCTTTGGAAAGTGCCAAAATAATTATTAATCATGTTATTGAGGGGATAGAAATGGCAAAAGCGCATAATTTGCCTGAGTCTGTAATTGATTTTATAAGAACTCACCATGGCACAACTAGCGTAGGATATTTTTTAAATCTTTACAAAAAACAAAGTGGCTTGTTAGAAATTGACGAAACTGAGTTTAAATACAAGGGTCCAATACCTTTTAGCAAGGAAACGGCAGTTTTAATGCTTGCAGATGGAGTAGAAGCAGCTTCCCGTTCACTTAAACATTATGATGTTGTTTCGATAAGTGAATTAGTAGACAATATTATTGATTATAAAATCAAACAAAATCAGCTTATCAATGCTGATATCACATTTAAGGACATTACAATTATTAAAAAAATATTTAAAAAACGCCTATTAAATATTTATCACGCAAGAATAGATTATCCTACGTCTAATTAACCAGTTTTTAAAGGTATTAATTAGTTAAAAATCTTATATTTGTAGTACATATCATGAAAAAACTTTTATTCATTCCTGTTTTATTATTGTTGTTCAATTCTTGCAAAGTTTTCAAGTCTAATCAAATGCTTAGAACACCAAAAAACTATGCTTATGATAAGCTGGCTGATTCTTTAGCTGTTTTAGATTATAAATTGGCTGCTAATGACGCTATTGCATACAAAGTGCTAACTAACGACGGATTTGTGCTAATCAACTTATCATCTAGCGCAGCAAATAATAATTTCAGCTATTTTATTGAAACTGTTGTTCAATCGGACGGATTTATTAAAGTCCCTTTGTTAGGTCAGGTTAAAGTTGCCGGTTTAACCATTCGTGAAGCAGAACAATTATTAGAGGAAAAATTTTCAAAACAATACGTTAACCCTTATGTAACTATTAGAATTAACAATAAACGAGTAATTATTTTTCCCGGAAATAACGGAACAGCTAAAGTTGTTAATTTAATTAATAACAATACAAGTTTAATGGAGGTTATTGCAACAGCCGGTGGTATTCCGGAAGACGGGAAAGCATATAAGGTTAAATTAATTCGTGATAACCCTAATGACCCTAAAAAACCACTTGTTTATCTTTTCGATTTATCCAGAATTGATGGAGTAAAAGATGGTAAATCAAATGTGCAGGCCAACGATATTATTTATGTTGAACCACGTTACCGACCTTTAAAGACTTTGAGTGACGAGTTAGGTCCTTTGGTTACCATTGTAACCTCTGTACTATTAATTTATCAGTTTTATTATTTCACGCGGTAATGATAGGCAATACAGCTTCAAGTGTCAACGATAATCAGTTTAAAGCAATTAATGAAAAGCTAAACGGTAATATTGATTTTGCTTTAATAGGTTATCTTACCAGCAAAAGTAAATACATTATTGGTGTACTTTTTTCTTTAAGCTTTATAGGTTGTTTTTTTTATTTAAGATACAGTCAACGTATCTACGAATCTAAGTCAGTTATACAAATTAACGAACAGAATACTGCCAATCAATTACTGAAAATTAATTCAGTTGGAGAAAATCAAAATATTATTGCAGAAGCAGTTGAACAAATAAAATCAAGAATTTTTTTGAAACGAATTGTTCAAAAACTAGGGCTAGAAATAGGCTATTTTGCAGAGGGTAGAATTAAGAATAATGAACTTTATACGCAATCGCCTTTTTTTGTAAAGATTAACGTAAAAAACAAATTAAAAGTATTGGACAAAGTAGTGGTTGAATTTGCAGACGACCTCAAAAGCGGTTTTTTGATTTATGGTGGCGCACGCACAAAATTTATTACAGGTGAGTGGTTAAAGACTAAAGAATTTGATGTTAATGTTTTTTTAAATAATGCGTACACGGTATCAGAAAATATTGCAAGTATAAAGGAAAGTAAGGCAGTTTATTTTCAAGTTTACAGTCTGGATGAGGTAACTAATAATTTGCAGGAGAAATTGGACATCAGACTACTTAATGATTTAGCGAAAACAATTTTAATTCGCATTACAGATTACAACCCTAAAAAAACAGCTGAAATTGTTAACGCTATAGCAGAAGAATTTTTGAGCTATGATGTTGAACGAAAAAGCGAAAGTTCTAAAAAGATAATTGAATTTATTGATGATCAGCTAGGTACAGTTTATAATGAATTAAAAAAAACTGAAACGGATTTACATAATTTTAAAAAGGACAAAAATTTTAAAGTAAACGAAAATGCCAATTTCTTAAACCCTAAATTAATAAGATTTAGTAACATTGAGGATCAAATGTTACAGATTGAAATTGAAGAACGGATTATATCTGATATTCAAGCGATAATTGCATCCAACAAAAGCATTGATACCTATCAATTAATTTCATTGATTTCAGGTACCGAATATGAAAATTTGATAAAAGAAGCAGTAACAAGTATCCAACAATTACTGATTGAAAAAGAAAATTTACTCTACAAGGTCACTGCTAACTCGGAGTCAATAAAACAGGTAAATTATCAAATCGAAAATCAAAAAAAGTTGTTACTTCAAAGTTTAGATGCTGTTAAACAAAAATACCGTACCAAGTATAAAAGTTTACTTGAAAAAACATCAGAGTTTAAAAGTGAAATTTTTCAAAAACCTGAAGATGAAATTGAGTTATCGAGGTTAAATAGAATTTATAGTATAAGCGAAAAATACTATACTTTACTTTTAGAAAAGAAAACAGAATTTTCTATATCGAAAGCAGGTTACGTAACTAAAAATATTATCTTGGAAAAAGCTGAGCAATCCGGAAATTTAATTTCACCAATCAAACGTAATTCAATTATTATAAGTTTTGTTTTAGCTCTGGTTCTCTCTGTTGCACTATTATTTGTAAGATATATTTTGCACGATAAAATATATAACTTAAAGGATATTACTGCCGCCTCAGTTTCGGAAGTAAGTTTACTTGGCTTAATTCCTAAGTTCAATAAAGAGATTCCTGTATCTCAGCTGGTAGTTGATAAAAATCCTAAATCGCTCATAAGTGAGGCGTTTAGAGCAGTTAGAAGTAATTTAAATTTTATAGACAGTAGCGAAGGAAAAAAAATAATTGCAGTTACTTCGTCTATAAGCGGAGAGGGGAAAACATTCATAGCCTTAAATATCGCTGGCATTATTGCATTTGCGGGCAAAAAAGTAATTTTACTCGACTTGGATATGCGTAAGCCTAAAGTACATAAAGGTTTTGGTGTTCAAAATAATTCCGGCATGAGTACAATTTTAACAGGAATGAATTCAATACAAGAATGTATTCACCCAACTACTCTTGAAAATTTTAATTTTATAACAGCAGGTCCAACCCCACCTAATCCTTCAGAGCTGATTATTGGAAAAAAGCTTGATGAAGTCATTAAAGAACTTCATTTAATCTATGATTATATTGTGATTGATAATGCACCGGTTGGTTTAGTTACAGATGGTATAGCTTCAATTCAAAAAGCTGATTATCCAATTTATGTATTCAGAGCTGGCTATTCTAAAAAGCAATTTGTTCAAATATTAGATAAATTAAAAAACGAAAACAAAATTTCAAAGTTGGCAGTCGTACTTAACGATGCAGAAATTAATAAACGGAATTATGGTTATAATTATGGTTATGGCTATGGTTACGGTTATGGAAACGGTTATTATACAGATTAAAAATGGAATTAATTAACACGCCACTAAAGGATTTAGTTGTATTACAACCCCGGGTTTTTGCTGACGAAAGGGGTTATTTTTTTGAAAGTTATAGTAAAGCCGGTTTTGATAAACTAGGGCTTAATTTAAATTTTGTTCAAGATAATCAATCACTTTCTAGCAGAGGTGTTTTGAGAGGACTACATTTTCAGAACAATCCCTTTGCACAAGGAAAATTGGTAAGAGTTATAACCGGCGCTGTTTATGATGTGGCGGTAGATATCCGTAAAAATTCAACAACCTATGGGAAATGGTATGGTATTGAATTGACCGAAGAAAATAAAACAATGATGTACATTCCTGAAGGTTTTGCACATGGATTTGTAACTTTAAGGGACCAAACTATTTTTTCCTATAAATGCACAAATGTTTATAATAAAGCCAGCGAGGATTGTTTGTTATGGAACGATACTGATTTAGGAATTGATTGGAAAATAAGCAATCCTAAACTATCAGAGAAAGACTTAATGGGTAAAAAATTCAAAGAGTTTGAAAGCTTGTTTTAATGAAATCCGATTTTGCAATAATTTTAACAACATTATTTGTTGGCTGTTTTGCTTTTTCAGTTTTAATTAATTTGATTCTTTTAAAGTTTGCTCAAACATTGGGAGTTAGAGGTAAGGAGGCAGGTCAGGTTAGGTGGAATCCTAACATCAAACCTTCATTGGGAGGTATTAGTTTTTTCCTTATTTTTTTATTTGCCATTGTTTTTGTTAATCTATCACCATTTAACCAATCAGGATTCAACATACCTTTAATAGGCTTATTTATTGCAACTACTTTGGCCTTTCTAATGGGTTTGGCTGATGATGCCTTTAATACGCAACCATTAGTTAAAATTATTACGCAAGTTGTCTGTGGATTAATTTTAGTTCTTTCAGGTAATGGTATTTATGTATTTGATAATGCATTTTTAAATACCGGCGTAACCATTTTATGGGTTGTGGCATTAATGAATTCAATTAATATGTTGGATAACATGGACGGTATTACAACAATTGTAAGTAATGTTGTAATTATGTTTTTTATCATTGTTTGTGTAAGAACAGGAATGACTAATACAGCATTATGTTTAATCAATGTATGTGTTTTGGCATGTTTAACCGGTTTCCTGATTTTTAATTTTCACCCATCAAAAATGTTTATGGGCGATACAGGAAGCCAGTTTTTGGGTTTATTTATAGCTTACTCAAGTATACAGATAGTATGGAATAATTCATTAATTCCTTCGGCTATTAATCCTATTTTGTTTAATACTGTAATCGTAATTCTATTATTAATAATTCCTTTAACCGATACTACAACAGTTGTGGTGAACAGGCTTATGGCAGGCAAATCTCCTTTTATTGGCGGTAAAGATCACACAACTCATCATTTATTTTTCAGGGGAATAACAGAGAAACGTATTTTTTTACTTTATTTTATAATCTCTCTTATTGCCATTTCTTTGGCTTATCAGCTAATATTCCATTTTAATTATTTGCTGTTATGGATTTCTTTAAGTTACATTTGTATTGTTTTTGTAACTTTGTATATCTCCACAATTCTTAAAAAAGCTGGGAAATCAACTTAATATTATTAAAAAAGTAAAATCACTTCAGCTGTTTTATTTTTATTTGGTTAGCCTAAGTCTATTCTTTTTTATTTATTGCATTGTAAGAATGTACCTCGTTCCTCCAAAAGAAAATGAGATTACATATGTTAATAATAATGGAGTAGTTATTGGAGTAAGCATTCCAAAGAATTTGAATTTTTGTAATGAAAAAATACCGAATGATAATATCGAAATTAAAAAGCGATTAGAAGAAGCACTTACAAGTACCAGCAAGTGGAAGAACCATTCAAGTTTAATTTTTGAAAAAGTGAAAAGGTGGTTTGGTGTAATCGAACCGGTTATCATTAAGAATGGGTTACCATTGGATGTAAAGTATCTGGCAATTGTAGAGAGTCAGCTTTCTAACGTTAGTTCACCAATGGGTGCATCTGGATTCTGGCAATTGGTTCCTAATTCAGCTCAAAATTACGGATTGGAAATAAATGAGTATGTTGATGAAAGACTTGATGTTATAAAGTCTACCGAGGCAGCTTGTAAACATTTAAAGGATGCTTATGCTGAATTTAATAACTGGACTTTGGCGGCAGCAGCATATAACAGAGGAATAGGCGGTATTTCAAATGCAATCAAAAAACAACAGGTTAGTAATTATTATGATTTGAGTCTTAATCCTGAAACAAAAAAATTTATCTATAAAATTTTAGCATACAAAACATTAATCGAGTCACCTCAAAACTTAGGAATAAAAAAGAAATCCTTAAAGTACAAGAATACTTATGCTTTTAAAACTATTAAGGTAGACACACCTATTAAAAACTTAAAGTTGTTTGCTAAAAAGTACAAATGCCCATATACAACTTTCAAAATATTTAATCCTTGGTTGTTAAAGGACGAGTTACCTAATATAAACCAAAAGACATATCATTTAAGAATACCACAGAAACCAACGTTAGATTATAGCGAATATTTAAGAGATCTTTTAGGCGAGGATGGACAATGGTCCGACGATTTGTTGCCAAAAGCAAATGACATGGCAGATAGCATTAAGGTCATCTATCATACAGTTTTGAAAGAAGAGACAATGCAAGAAATAGCAGACTTTTATGACATTAGCGAAAAGAAATTACGAGAAATTAACGGTTTACAAGAAGGCATAAATCCTGAGGTTGGAACTAAATTAAAGTTAGTTTATGTTATTAAACCTAAAAAATAGTTAAAACTCCCTTTATTCTGAAATTTATTTTTATCTTTATATTACAAATTAAAACTATGAAAAAAATTATTTACACTATTTGTTTATTGGCAGGTATTCAATTAACTGTTTCTGCCCAGGATCATACTACAGCCCCAAAAGTGGAGAGTAACAAAAAGCAAACAGAGAAAAAAGAGCTTAAAGAAGGTGAAACTAAAAATGAAGTTTCAGCGCCCTCAGCTGCTCCTTCAGTAACTGCCGAAACAGCTGCTCCTAAAAGAAAAACCAGAATGGCCATTAACGAAAAGGGTGTTCCAAAGAAATAAGTCGTTAAAAACCTAAGTCCTGAATTTTAATAGTTAGAAGGGCAATATCATCCGGAAACTCTGTTTCTCCTTTAAATTCTTCAACAAAGAATAGTAAAGCCTGATTGATAAAGTCAGGCTTTGATTTTATATTGTTTTTAATAATTTCTTGAATTTGGGCAGATGTAATCGTTTCACCCGAAAAGTTGCTTGTATCTGTTAGGCCGTCAGTGTAACAAAGTAAGGTAAATTCAGATGTGTAATTAAATATTTCAACCTGTATATTTTGCAAACTTTCCGAAATTCCCAATAGTGTAGTTCCGCTTGTTAATTCTTGAAATTTGTTTTCGTAGAAAAGAAATGGAGGGTTATGGCCTGCATTAATATAAGTCAATTGTTGACTTTTTGTATTTAATTTTCCTATGAAGAATGAAAGAAATTTTTCGCCTTTAGCATTATTTAGTACACGCTTGTTAATTTCTAATACAATATCCTTTAAATTGTGTGTGTAATTAATTAAACTGTGTAAGGTTGCCTGCACATTGCTCATTAATAGAGCCGCAGCAACTCCTTTTCCGCTAACGTCGGCAATGCAAAAAATGAACTCGTGGTTATTTAGTTTTAAAAAATCGTAATAATCGCCACCAACATGTTGGTGTGGTAAATATTTGGCGGAAACTTGCAGAATATCTGTATTGGGCAAGTTTTCAGGAAATAACATCTCCTGCATACTTTTTGCCAGTTCAAGCTCCTTTTTTAGTTGCGCCCGCAAAATATTTTCCTTGTGTAATTTTTTATTTTCAATAGCAACAACTATAATATTGGTTAGTGTTTGCACAAAAGGTAAATGCTTGATTGCTGCGCTAAGCTCAAGCTTTTCCTGATTCACATCACCTAATAGTACATAAGCCAGTGGAATTGTTTTATGATAAACCGGAATAACAATTTCAAAATTTTCGCTCAACTCGCCTTTCGAAAATGTAATCGTCTCAATTTCTTTAATTGTCAATAATTCTGAGTCAAATCCAATTTGATGTGTTGGATTGCTGATGCCGTATTTTAAAAGGCAGTGCCATTCCTCGTTATGAATGAATAAAATGAGTTTACCAACACCCAGACGTTCCTCTAAAATTGTTTGGTATAAACTTAGGAGCTCGGAAGTTGATTTATTATTATTAATTGCTTTAGTAACTTCCAAAAGGGCATTCAGTTTTATTTCCTGAATTTTTTTTTGCTGTATTATTTTGCCCTCTTCGTTCAAATCTATTTTATTTCTTCAAAGTCAACATAATCACCTTCTTTATCAGCACCTTTTTTTATTGCGCTGTGTTTGTTAGGTTTTTCTTGGTTTGATTTTGGATTACTGCCGGTTTGGCTATAAACGGTTTGTTTTTTAGAATGTGAGGCACGAAAAACATCAATCAGCTTATAAACCAGCCAAACAATAATTAATGTCCAAATAAGATCTTTAAACATGATACAAAATTACTTTAAATTTAACAGATTAAAGAAATTTAAGGTTAAATAACAAATATATCTGCTAAAACATAAGTTTTAAAGCTTTGCAGACAGTTCTTCCCAATCAGTCATCAGCTTTTCTAACTGATTTTTGAGTCCATTATAAGCTTTAAAGAAAGCAGGGTCATTCATTAACTTTTCGTATTCAGACGGATTACTAAGTTGCTCATCAGCTTTTTTAATTTCCCCCTCTACATTGGTGATAGCTTCTTCAATTTTTTTTAATTGATTTTTTAGTTGTTTAGTTTCAATTTCTTTTTCGGTTGGGCCTGAAGCTATTTGTTGAGTCTTTGCTTCCTTCGTTTGTTTTTTTTCAAGGTCTAACTCATTTAATCGCTCTACTTTACGAATCTGCATAAACTCTTCGATATCACATAAATGTTCCTTCACGTGACCATCTCTGAATTCAAATAGTCTGTTGCAAATTCCTTTCATGAAATCACGATCGTGACTCACCATAATCACTGTTCCCTCGTAATCAATTAAAGCGCGCTTAAGGATATCTTTACTTCTGATATCTAAATGGTTAGTTGGTTCATCCAATAACAATAAATTATACGGTTCTAAAAGTAATTTGCACAGCGCAAGGCGTCCACGCTCACCACCACTCAGTACCTGTACTTTTTTATCGATGTCATCACCTCTAAAGAGAAACGAACCAAGCAAGCCTCTTACTTGTTTTCTAACCTCCCCAACAGCAGCTTCGTCAATCGTTTCAAAAACTGTTTTTTTGGGGTCGAGTTTTTCTTCCTGATCTTGTTCAAAGTAACCCATTAGCACGCTATGACCTAATTGTAAAGTACCTTCGAAATCAACTTTTTTAGCAATCATTTTCATCATGGTACTTTTGCCTTCGCCATTTCTTCCAACCAAACCAATTTTTTCGCCTTTGGTTATAATAAAATTAGCGTCTTTAAAAATACGTTTAGGTCCATAAACTTTTCCGGCACCTTCGGCGGTTAATACAATTTTACCACTGTGTGCCGGCGGCGGGAAGTGAAATTGTATACTGGTAGTGTCTACATCATCCACTTCCACAATTTCCATTTTATCTAATTTCTTTATTAAGGATTGCGCAAAAGCTGCTTTACTTGCTTTAGCCCTGTTTTTATCAATCAACGTTTCATATTGATTGATGATGCGTTGTTGATTTTTTGCGGCGTTTTCTTGTTGCTCAATTCGCTCAGCACGCAGTTTTAAATAATTACTGTAGTTTGTTTTATAATCGTAAACTTTTTGGTTAACAATTTCGATTGTTCGAGTTGTTACGGTGTCTAAAAAGGTTTTATCGTGACTAATTAAAACAACTGCACCTGCAAAAGTTTCCATGAATTCTTCCAACCAAAAAATAGCTTCAATATCAAGGTGATTGGTAGGCTCATCCAGTAATAAAATATCCGGTTTTTGTAAAAGTAGTTTGGCTAATTCAATACGCATTCTCCAACCACCACTAAATTCCGCAGTTTGACGATTGAAGTCTTTTCGTTCAAAACCCAAACCTTTTAAAATTTTTTCAATTTCTTCATTTTTATTACCTGCACCTATTACATCTAAACGAGAATAAATCTCAGTTTGATCTTCAATTAATTTCATGTAGGAATCACTCTCATAGTCTGTGCGGGTCTCTAATTGATGGTTGATGTCATTTAATTTTGACTCTAATCTTTGAATTTCCTCAAAGGCTGTGGCGGTTTCTTCCATTACCGTTCTGCCATGTTGGTGTATCATGTCTTGCGGTAAATAGCCAATTTTACATTCCCTCGGAACAGAAATTTCACCCTTTGTTGGACTTTGTTCACCAGCAAGCAGCTTAAGCATGGTACTTTTTCCGGCACCATTTTTTCCGGCTAAACCTATTCTATCTTTAGGATTAATTAAAAACGAAATATTATCGAACAGGTTAGTACCTCCAAAACTGACCGTGACAGCGTTAACAGAAATCATGATTTAAAAATTAGCCATTAAAGGTAGTGAAAATAAACCATTTATAAAGTGTTTTCTGCCGATTATAGGAGTATGGTTGACTTTAGACATGATTGAGGATAATTTGGAAGTGGTTTATGGAATAATCTAATTAATAACATCTCATTAAAAATAATTGGCTATGAAAGAATTTAAAATAAGAATTCCGGAACCGTGCCACGAAGATTGGAACGGTATGACGAAAAATGAGCAAGGAAGGCATTGTCAGGCTTGTTCTAAAACGGTTATAGATTTTACCGACAAAGAACCTGAAGAAATCGAAGCCTATTTAACAGCCAATGCATCAACCAAATTATGTGGAAGATTCAAAACAACCCAATTGGATAAATCTTACTATTTTAAAGTTGATTTAAACTCAATTCCGGCTAATCTGGGTCTTTTAAGAAGCTTTCGGCTTGCTATTGTTTTGGTGTTTTTGGGTACACTTTTTAGTTGCACTAATTATAACAATCAAAAAGTACTTGGAGAGATAGAACCTTCGTATACCACTGTTGGAATGCTGGTTGCCCCACCAATTGAACCAAAGGATACTTTAGTTAATAAAATAGAATCAATTGTTACAGAAAGTTGCGAAACATTAATGATGGGAGACATTGCTATTGAAGAACCTTTAGAAATGCAAGGCAAAATGGTAATTGATTACCCAATTATTGTTGATACCAACCAGGTTAAAAATGAAAATCTGAAAAGTGATACAACAGTTACAATAATACCGCAACCTGTTATTTTGCAGGTAAAGAAGGATTCAATCAAGGGTATTAAAGCCGCAGAGCAACAAGAAAAGGAACCATTGCAATTTACTGTTTATCCTAATCAAAGTAATGGGAGTTTTGAACTGAGTTACCAATTAAAACGTAACTCAAGCGTTGAAGCGAGGTTGTTTGACTTAAACGGAAAATTAATTAAGGTTTTATTCTCGCAACAGCAACAATATGCAGGTAATTATACAATAGCTGTTAATGAAACCCAACTACAAACAGGTTTGTACCTTGTGGAGTTATACAGTAATGGAACAAAAGAAACTAAAAAGATAATTATTTCAAATTGAGCTCAATGCTCTATTAATTCTTTTCTCAATTCGCTGCTGGTTTTGGTGCTACCATCATGACTCCATCCCGGAGGGCCAAAAATGTACCCAAGCTTTTGAATAAAATTACATTTCTTTTGTTTGAGGTCTTTTAGGATATTCTGCCATTCATGAAACACCATCTTTAATGGGTGATAAGTATTTATGTTGGTTGTTAATCCATATTTAACAGGTTCTTCATCCAATTCTTTCTGAAAGGTTCCAAACAATTTATCCCAGATGATTAACAGCATGCCCATGTTTTTATCAAGATACCTTACATTACTTCCATGATGAACTCTGTGATGTGAAGGTGTTACAAGTATGTACTCCAACCAACCTAATTTTTTAATGGTTTGGGTATGAACTAATATGCCAAAAATTTGAGTCGCGCTGTAAGCAAAGGCAATGTCAATGGCTTCGAAACCTAAAAGTGACAACGGAATAAAGTAAATGAATCTATACAATGGCTGAAAAACTGATGAGCGAAAACCAACTGTTAAATTAAATTCTTCGCTACTGTGGTGTGTTACATGAGCAGCCCAAAAAAACCGACAGTAGTGGTCAATACGGTGTAACCAATAATAAAGAAAGTCTTCGCAGAGAATTAAAACTGTCCAATACAAAACAGGATTAGCTGCTAAGGTAAAAAATTTGAATTGGTAAAAGAAGGTCAAGATGTTAAAAACAATTACTCTCACTAATAAATCCAAACCCATGTTTAATGCTGTGAGATAAATATTAGAGAGCAAACCTTTTGCAGAATAAAGCCCTTTATGTTTAATGTGTGAATAAAAGAATTCAAGGCCAATTACGATAGCATAAATAGGCGTTGAAATAAGAACTAAAAGGATATCACGATTCATAAATTACACTACAAAATTAATCAAGCTTTTGTAAATAATAAATAAAAACTTACACCGGTTGGCTGATTTTGAAACCAAACTTTTCCGCCAAAACTTTGCATGCAGCTATTAACCATGGCAAGGCCGAGTCCACTGCCGGTTGATTTGGTAGTAAAATTCGGCATAAATAATTTCATACTAACTTCTTGGCTAATTTGCGGACCATTGTTGTAAAATTCAACTGTAACATCTTTATTGGTTTCGTCTACTATTCTAATGCTAATGCAAGGGTTTTCTGTTTCGTTTAATGCCTGAAGTGCATTTTTGAGAAGGTTGTTAAATACACGTAAGGCCTGATCCTTATCACCATTTACTAAAATAATTTTTTCACCTATTTCATTATTAATGGTTGTGTTTTCATGCTGGAATAACAAGATTGCCGATTGAATTAATTCCGTTAAGTTTATTGCTTTTAGCTGTCCTGCAGGCAATTTTGCGAAATTGCTAAATTCAGTTGCAATGTTAGCCAATGTGTCAATTTGCTCAATGATGGAACTACTTGCTTTTTCAAAACGCTCTTTAAAGTCATCGGGGTTACCTTTTAATAAATGTTGTAGGTATTGTAAATTCAGCTTCATTGGTGTAAGCGGATTTTTAATTTCATGAGCTACCTGTTTCGCCATTTCGCGCCATGCATCCTCCCTTTCGCTTTGAGCCAATAGTAAAGCACTCTCCTCCAATTTAACTAGCATTTGATTGTACTCATTTACCAATTTCCCCAATTCATCATTTCCTTTCCATTTAATTTGCTCATTTTTTTTGCCAATGGCTAGTTTAGAAATTTGTTGTTGAATAATTCTTAACGGACGAGTGATATACCCTGCGAGGATTAAGCCTGCAAAAATACTTATCACAAATAAAATAACGTAAACATTGATTAATGTACTGATTATGCCCGACAATTCACTTTCTAACTCATTTTGTTTTGAAAAGTACGGTAAGTTGAGGTAGCCAACAATTTGTTTATTTGCATCGTAAATTGCGCTATAATAGGATAAGTAATTAAGTGTTCCGGCTTTTTCATTAACACAAATACCGGAGTTTTGATTTTGATTTAGCGTTATGTAAGCATTGGTGTTAATATAATTGGAGGCTAAACCCAATTCATATAAGCGCTGTTGACTTGTGTTAAAGAGTTGTCCCTTGGCATTATACAAGGTGATATCTGTATTAAACAAATGTGCATATTCTTTTAATTTTATATTTACCAGTTCTTTTTGCACCTCAGAAAACAATTCTGCCGGCTTATAGATGTTTTGTAATTCATTGTTGATGGTGAGCGCTTTTTCTTGCAATTGTTTTTTATTGTCATTTTCGAATTGAGAAATTACCAGTTTGGCGGAGGTTATTCCAACAGCTCCTAGAGCTAGGAACAATAGCAAAATAATAATGGATTGAATTCTTCTTGTTAGAGACGGTTGAAGAAATTTAGCGTTGAAAATTAAATTAAAACAAACAAACAAACAAAATGCAACTAATGAAATAAATATGAATAAATAAGAGTTGTAGGTAAAGAAATATGACCAACCTTTTGTTTTTTCACTAATAATCACACAAGTTAAATCTTCAGGATAGAAAAAGTAATGCTTATATTCCGGATGATGTTTGGAAAGTGTTATGGAGTCCGGTTGAACAAATGGATAATTAAATTCGCCAATGCGCCCGGTGTTTTGTTTGTTTCGGTAAATAGCGTAATTAATTTGCTTTTGTTTTTCCGGACGTTGTTGACTTTGGTCGAGAAACAAATCAGGAAAACTACCTAAATCTTCAAATTGTTTCGGTTCCAAAAGCACGTATAATTTTTTATCTGCTAAAGTTACTTTTGCGATGTAACGCGCATTTTTTTTGTATTTCTCAACAAAAAACAAATTTTTGGCATAGGTACTATCAGACTGGAAGTTGATCTGATCTTCAAAAAAGCCTTCATTTAAAAAAATACCCTGCGAAACGCTTAACAGAGGCGTACAATCTTTATCAAACATGCTTAAGGTAACATCATATCTGCTAAAGTAGCCGCTAAAAAAATTTTGTTTTAAATATTGTTGTATGGCTAAATCACTTTCAGGAAGTACATTAATGAGATTCTTTAACTTTTCATCAGCATTTATTTTAGATTCAACGGCATTAAATTCAAGCGGTAAGCTTAAATCTTGTCGTTCACTAATCTGAAACGAAATAAATTCTAATTCTTTTTGTTTGTTTAAATTAATATAAAGGTTAATGTATCCCGAGATAATAAATCCTGTAATTATCAGTAATAATCCATTACTGATAATAGGATTATAATTCTTAAGTAATTGAATCAATAGCGCAATGGCAAGTAAGGATAAAATCCAAAACGCTTGATGCCAATCAGAATTTAAGTTAAGCAACCAAATGGTCAAAACAATGGAAGCATAAGTAATGATAATTGGAATTTGCAGTGATTCAGTTTTATTAAAAAACAATTTAGATGAGTAATTAATTAAATGAATGGTACTAATGCATAATAGTGTAATACTCATCAAGGCAACCCATACAACGCCTTTAATTGAAAAAATGGTTAGGAAGTCGAATGACAAAGTTGAATTGCTTACTAGACTTTTTAACAAGTAATTTATTTCAATGACGTTTAGAACGAGTATAGTATAAAGAATTAAAAATTTAAATAATTTAGTAAACTTAACATTTGCAAACCTAAAATAAACACTAAAAATTAATAAACACAATGAATTAACAAGCACGTCTGACAAATAATAGTTTAAACTATTTGATGCATCGCTGTATATCTGTACATCACCTAGAGTGCTTAACTTAATAAATTCCAACAAATTTAAATTAGTGATAAACTTAAATGCTAACAAAAACAAAAGAAACAACAAGTGATGACTTGTTTTTTGTGAAAGCAAAATTTGATTTAAATAGTACAATAAAAGAAGTACAAAGCCCAAAATAAAAAGAAAGGTAGCCCAGTTTGCAACTGCTGTTGAGCAATAAAAACCGTTTGTTCCGCCTAATGAAAAAATAATTTTATCTTCAAACTTAACCGCATTTTCTTTATTGAAAATAAAATTTAAGTTAACATCTTGAGGCAACTTCAACCAACTTACAAATTGGTTTTTAAGGTATCGATTTTGAACACTAAAATTTTCTTTAATTAAGGCAAGGGCCAAAGTGGTTTTGTCATCCTTATTAACTTTATAAAATATAAAATAACCACCACTGAAACTAATTAAGCCTGAATTAGCTTCGTTTTTATATGCTTCCTTTACATTACTATTAGTGTGTCCATGCCAGGAATTTAAGGTATCCGACTGAAATAGGTAAAGTGAATAATCGTATTGAGGCTTAAATTCAAAATTCTGACCCTCATTTAACAGATTATTACTTTGGATAATGAAATCATTTTTGAGTAAGTTTAGTTTTGTTGTTGTTTCATTTGCAAGATACTCTAAATCATGCCGTTGATAACGATAAAGGCCAATAGCTCCAATAATTAGCAAGAAACCTGCTATTGCGATCCAATTATGTTTTATTGACTTAATTTACAGAAAATACTAGGCTTACAAATTAACTAAAATTAGCATAGCAATTAACAATAAAAAAAATTATCCCAACGTTTTTTGTACGTTTTTATTTTGTATTTTGCATAGTTTTTAAAAGGAAATTTTATTTATGACAAAGGACACTAAGCTTACTAAAGAACCCACTTTCCCGGAGTTAACCGAGAAGTTTAATTATTTTGGTTTTTTGAATCAAAAATTAGCCATGATAATTATTGCCATAGTTGGTTTTAGCTTCTATATTGGTTCAATTGATAACGAGTACGCATTAGATGATGGGATTATTATTCATCAAAATGACCATGTAATCAAAGGCTTAAATGGTATTGGTGGTATTTTAACAAAAGATGCCTACGAGAGTTTTTACCGTCGCATGTGCGCTACCGACCAATTAGCCGGTGGTCGTTACCGTCCTTTATCTGTTGTGAGTTTTGCAATTGAGCAAGAATTTATTAATCCTTATAGAACGGGTTTGTACCAGCAGGTGCAGGATTTAAATGGAAATGGATTGTTGGATAAGGATATGGTGGCTTACACCTCACCTTGCGGCAGACCGGAAAAAAATTATGAATACAATGATTTTGTGGATAAAAATAACAACGGTATGGCTGAAGGGAATGAGTGCTACAATTGTTGGGATTTAAACAAAGACTTTGTTAATCAAACTGAAGAAGATTTAAATGTAGACGGAATTCATAACGAGGTTGACTGCCAGGTGTATGGCGCCAAAATGCGTCACTTTAACAACATCTGGACCTATGCTTTGGGTTGTGTGTTTTTGTACTTAGTTTTTGCCCGCTACTTTTTTCGTAATCAACAAGATTTGGCTTTTTTAGCCGGTTTATTATTTACAATGCACCCGATACACAGTGAGGCCATTGCTAACGTAAAATCGCGTGACGAAATTTTTTCATTAATTTTTGTTTCACTCACTTTTCTGTATTCTTTCAAATACATGGAAACAAAAAAATTGGTGGATATAATACTAGCAGCTGTCATGTTTTTGTTAGCCCTATTGTCCAAAGAGTATGCCATCATGCTTCTTATTTTAGTTCCTTTGGCTCTTTATACTTTCAACGACAATCAGGATATTTATGACAATTATTTAAATACTACTTTCATGAAAAAATTGCTTGCAGTAATTTATGTTGGTATTGCGGTGGCATTTATTCATAAAGGAATAATCAATCCTATTTTGGGCAGTGAAAATGGAAGTAAATTCATAACCAGATTTGCTAGTTTAGTTATCTGGGGTGCCGGCGCATATGCATCATTTGGTTACATTGACAAAAAATACACCGGACTCAAACCATTTAAATTCACCAAGGATATCATTGCAGTTTTAGTTATTATTGGAGGATTTGTTTTGTGCGCAGGCTTAATGATAGGTTTAAAATATAAAATTGATATTAGTACAAACCCAGAAGCGGCCAAATCTAAAACATTCTGGATTTTTCCATTCTTATATGTTTTCATTATGTTACTTGGCATCAGTGGTTCAATGAAACAAAATAAATTTATTAACCTCATGAGTTGGTTTGGGTTTATTATGCTATTTTACTTAGGAATGCGCTTGGTTGCAGTAAAATTAAAACCTGGTGTACCTGATACGGAAATTTTGAATAATCCTTACTTATTGGCTAATGAGCAGGAACGTTTTTGTACAAAAGCTTATGTACTAATGAAGTATTTAATCTTACAAATTTTCCCGCATCCGCTTTCTTCTGATTATTCATATAACACCATTCATTACCGACACTTTACCGATTGGGATTTCCTAGTGTCTTTTGCATTACATGTAAGTATGTTGTTTTATGGTATCCACATGGCAATTAAACGTCATATACTTGGATTTTGCATTATCACCTACATTTTATTTGCCTTATTAATTGGTAACGTTTTAATGGATGTTGGTGCCACCATGGGTGAACGTTTAATTTTCCACTCAAACATTGGTTTTTGTATTGCCATGGCTTATTTCATCTTAAAAGGATTTGAAAAGCTAAAAGCTATATCTTATCCTGTGAGAAGAGCTATTTTAGTGCTGTTGGTTTTAATCATAGGCACCGGTTATGGTTTTAAATGCTGGGAACGAAGTTTAGATTGGAAAAATGACGTAACCTTGTTTTTAAAAGATGTTAAAACAATGCCTCATTCGGTGTTGGTGTTAGGTAATGCCGGTGCACGTTGGGTTGATTTGGCAGATACAAAAGAGGTAACCGGTGTGCCTTTAGCTGGACAAGAAAATAAGCCATACAATGATTACAATGGAACTTTAAAAATCACTGATGAAGATCTGAAAAATTTCAATACTAAAAACAAACGTGAGGCAGCTTTATTTAAAGGTATTGCCTTCTTAAAGCATGCTATTGAGTTACATCCGCGTTACGTAAATGGGTATTTGAATTTAGGTTTAGCACACTTCAAATTGAAGAAAGATTTTGAAGCCTTGTATTACTGGAAAAACGCGGAGCGTTTGTATCCTAACAACCCTTATTTAAGAAGTTACTACACTGTCTATTCAAACGATTTAAAAAATAGAGGAGCCATAGCATTTAACCGCGGCAGAATGGATAGCGCAGCTTATTTTTATAACATGGGTACTATTTTGGACCCTAATAATGCAGAAGCTTGGTATAATATGGGGGGTGCGTTCTTTAATATCGGACGTATTCCGCAAGCAAAATTCTGTTGGGAACGAGCCTTACAAATTAATCCAAATTACCAGGAAGTTAAACGCGTAATGCCAATGTTGCAACAAGCTATGGCTACAATGGCACAACAACAAAGTGTTGTTCCTCAACCGGTTCAGCGTTAATCGTGAGGCTAGTTTGTTTATTGGCCTGTTTTGCTTTTTTGTGTTCGTTAAACGCACAAATAGTAATAAACACCGATACCATTGGTGCTAAAACAAAAAGCGCTATTTATGTCTATCCGATAGGGGCTGATTCTCTCAGTAGTAGTTTTTGCATTGTAATTAAAGACCATGTTAAATTCCATAAACATGAATTTCATTCCGAGCAAATCACTGTGTTAGAAGGAGAAGGTGAAATGCAGTTAGGAACGAAAACCTATTTCATAAAAAAAGGAGATGTTATTTTCGTGCCGAAAGGCACTGGTCACAGCGTTGTAAAGAAAGGCAAAAAAGCTTTAAAAGTGATAAGTGTTCAGGCGCCCTTTTTTGACGGAAAGGATAGAATTTTTTTGCGGAACTAATTAAAAGCACGATTGTTTTATTTTGTGAACTTCATATTTCCGTCAATTTATAATTTTAACTAGACTTCTTATTCTGATTTTATATACGACAAAAATGCTTTTATTGCTTGAGCACGATGACTCAAACTATTTTTAATTTCCTGACTCAATTCAGCAAATGTACTTCTGTATCCTTGCGGTATAAATAGTGGATCGTAGCCGAAACCGTTTTGTCCCCTCGCTTCATAGCTAATAGTACCATTTACATGCCCTTCAAAATAGTGAACCTCAGCATCAATATAACATATAACAGTTTTGAACGTTGCTTGCCTTTTGGTTACCATTTTTAATTCATTTAATAATTTTTGGTTATTCGCTTGATCATCTTTTGGTGTTCCCGCATAAATCGCACTGTTCACGCCGGGTTCATTACCCAAAGCCTCAACTTCTAAACCACTGTCATCTGAAAGTACAGGATAATTTAGATTCTGCTTCTTTAAATGATTTTTTACAAAGCTTGCTTTTAAAAAAGCATTTTCGCGCAAGGTGGAACCGGTTTCTGGTATTTCTGTGGTGATGCCAATCTCTTTTAAACTTTTTAATTCAATGTCCTGAGGCAACAAATTAGTAAGTTCAATCACTTTATTTTGATTGGCTGTGGCAAGTACAATAATCATTTGAGTAAATCTTTTTTGAGGAGTAAAGTATTATTTAAAAAAGTTGCATGAATGGTTTTAATGTTTTCAATATTCGTTAATGGATTCTTTGAAAAGATGGCGAGCTGTGCTATCTTTCCTAATTCAATGCTGCCATATTGATTTTGTTCTTTGAAAAAAGTACTAGGTATGTAGGTTGCGCTTTTTAATATTTCTGCATCAGGTATTCCTGCTTTTTTCCATATCATCATTTCTTCATACACATTAAAACCTTCTAACTGATATTCCAAATCTGACTCTCCGCCAACTATTAATAAACAACCGGCATCATGCAATTTTTTCAGCACAGTTAAACGTTTTTCGAAAGCCATTTTAAATTTGGGCTGGTATTTTTTTAAACTATCAATTGAAAAATCTTCCGCATTTTTTTTGTTTTGTTTTTGCCATTTAGTAAAATAATGTTTTGGTGCGTTGTAAAGTGTCACTCTACTCAAATAACCTTTAGGGTAGGGGATAAGGTAAGCAATATTAAACCAGTCAAGAGTAGGGCATGTATATAGTTGATTTAATCTTGTTAGCTCTATATAATTTGTTAAAAGGCTATCTGTTTGGTTTGGCAGCACAGCTAAATGCTCTATACTTTTAAAACCGCTTTGCGCCACAATAGGGTATTTAATCTTACCGGGGTAATGACCGCAAATAGTTATTTCAGAAGCGTTAGCAGCTTTCATAAAGTTTAGAAAGGTTGTTTCTGAAAAGTCGTTTCTTGTTTGCGCCGAATATAATTTAATGAATTGCAAGCCTTTCGATTTTGTTTCACGCAAAACACGCATTAACTCAGTTGGTTGGTTTAAATCAACCGAATCGGTTAATATATAGGGGTAATATATAGTTGGTTTAATGGTCTTACGGTCGATCTGTTTCTTCATCTTCACAACATCTTCTTCACTGTACATAATTCTAACATTGGTTACACCCGCGGCCAGTATGGTATTTAAAAAAGTATCCAGTTTATGGTGATGAGGTAAATGCAGGTGCATATCATACAAGCCGGGCGAAACAAATTGATTTTTAAGATCGATTAATTTAGTTGATTTTGTAATTTCTATTTTCGCTAATTCATCAATTTGTGCTATTACTCCGTTTTGAATGCTGATGGCTTTTCCGGTAATGGTTTTCCCATTTATCACATCAAGCAAGTTGAGGTTTTTTAATACCGTATGTTGGGCCTTTGTAAAAAGAAATGATGTGAAAAGAAAAAGTAAAATGTAAATCAGTTTGGTTTGTTCTTTTTTTAAGCGCCTTTTCATGTATTTGATTTGGTTTAAATATGTTTAGAATTTTTAAGCCAACCTGTAAAGCTTATCCTTTCCGCATTTGAAGGCAATACTTCATGTTCTAAATGGCTCTCAAACACAACCACAGTGCCTGCCTTTGGACTTACTTTTATCTCTTCATTATTAGCATACAAAATTAATTCACCTTCATGATTATTTTCCCAGTTTCGGTTCAAATATATTAGAATTGTTATTTTACGTTCTGCAGAATTTGAAAAAGCGTCCTTGTGTTTTTTGTAAAAGTCTCCGATGTCATACTTTGCAAAATGAAATTCACGGGTGTTAATCCCCAAATAACACCTACGGTTGAGCATCAATTGCAATTCATCCAGCCAATCATAAACTCGTTTTATGTTTGGTTCATCACCGTTTAACCACACAATTTTATCAGATCTTATGCTTTTATTAATGGTTTTTGTATCCTGGTTACCAATGGCAGCTTTTTTTAATTGGCCTTGCAAGTTAGAAAATGCAGTCAGTAATTGCAGAACAGTTTCATCATCAAAATAATCAGGTTGAATGCTGTAGCCGTTAGCGTACACTTCTTCAACTATCTTTTGTAGGTGATTCATGAGTGGCTAAGTTACAAAAACAATTATCTTTGCCTCTTTAAATTTTGTTAAGTACTACTACACATACAAATTCAGCATATTTGCTCAAATTGGCATGGCCCGTAATGCTTACGCAAATGGGACACATTGTTACAAACATGGTGGATACTATTTTTTTGGGACAAATTAGCCCAACACATCAGGCTGCCGGTATTTTAGCTGCAAATCTTTACACATTAGTGCTTGTGTTTGCAATTGGCGTAAGTTATGTGTTAACGCCGCTTGTTTCATCTGCACAATTTGAAAGTGATGAGCTTAGAAAAGCAAATCTGTTTAAAAACTCTTTGTTTCTGAATTTTGTTATTGCTTTAGTAAGTTTTGCTATTTTGTTTTTGTCCTCTGGGTTATTGGCACACATGCAACAGCCGAAAGAGGTAGTGGTGTTGGCTAAACCATTTTACAATGTATTAATTTTTTCAATGTTGCCTGTTTCATTATTCTTTACATGTAAACAGTATTGTGAAGGCTTAAGCTTAACAATGCCAGCACTATATATAAGCATTATTGGTAACGTTCTTAATATTGCATTGAACTACGCACTAATATACGGTGTTGCATTTTTTCCGGAGATGGGTTACATGGGTTCTGCATGGGCGTCTTTTATCGCTCGTTCCTTTATGGGAATTGCTTTTTTAGGGTACATTTTTTATTCGCCATTAACTAACTCCATTAAAGGTGTTTATCAACAAGCTAAAATTAATTCAGTTGATTTATTGCGTTTAGTTAAGAATGGTTTAAACTCCGGGGCTCAGTTTACCTTTGAAGTAGCAGCTTTTGTTATTGCGGGTTTGATGGCAGGTGTTTTTGGTAAAGAGGTAATTGATGCGCATGGCATCGCATTGCATATGGCAGCGTTTACATACATGTTCGGAAGTGGCATTTCAAGTGCTACAACGATTGTTGTTGGCAATTGTATAGCAGATTCTAATTGGTTAAATATAAAAAAAGCTGTTCGTTCCTCCATTCAATTAATCATCGTAGGAATGGGCAGTTGTGCTTTGATTTTTATTTTGTTAAACAAGGTTTTACCATATGCCTTTACAGATGACTTACAAATAACGATCATTACTTCAAAATTATTAATCATTGCAGCTATGTTTCAGCTATTTGATGGTTTGCAGGTTGTTTTTATTGGTGTTTTAAGAGGGGTAGAGGATTTTAAATTTCCGACATTGATAACCTTAATTGCGTATTGGGTTATTGCACTGCCCTTGGCTTATTTATTGGCATTTATAAATAAAATGGGTGTATATGGTATTTGGTATGCCTTATTAATTAGTTTAATTTTTGTAGCTTTAACTTTGTATTTCAGAATCAGAATCTTAATTGCCAGAAATCTTCAGCGTACATGAAAAGTTTACAATTAATCTTTTTATCCTTATTAAGTGGCTTGCTTCTTGGATGTAGTTGGTATTTTAATTTAAGTTTTTTCATTTTTGTTGGGTTTGTCCCTTTACTTTTTATCGAAGATTACTTTTCTTCAAATAAGTCTTTAATCAAACGAAGCAGCCTCAAATTATGGGCTTTGTCGTATTTGTCTTTTTTAACTTGGAATTTAATTGTGACTTGGTGGGTAGTAAACGCTTCTTTTGGTGGGGCATTGATGGCTTTTATTGCCAACAGTTTATTAATGAGCTGGGTATTTTTAATTTTTCATAAATTAAAATTGACTTATAAATCTGTTTGGATATTAATTCCCATCTACCTTGCTTGGGAACATGGCCATACTTTATGGGACATCAGCTGGACCTGGCTAACCTTAGGGAATGTGTTTGCTTATCACCCAAATTGGATACAGTGGTATGAGTTAACGGGAGTGAGTGGCGGAAGTTTATGGGTTTTATGCGTTAATGTTTTCATTTTCCAGTTGATTAGGCAAAAACAAGTAGCAACCTTTTTATCAAAACCAATTTATCAATTGGCAGCATTAATTATGTTGCCAATGCTTATTTCATTTGGCATTTTATTTTATCGCACTACAACATTAACAAAAAAGGGTAAAGGAGAACCATGTGTAATAGTTCAACCTAATTTAGATCCGTACAACGATAAATTTTATATTGAGTTTAGCGAACAGTTTTTAAATATGCTTAATCAGGTAAGAGGCAAAATTACAAATGAAACAAGGTATTTAGTTTTGCCGGAAACATTTATGATTAATGATATGAACGAAGATCATTTGGAAGATTACGAAGAGATTAATTGGTTTAAGGATAGTTTATTAAAAGCATTTCCAAAATTAAATATCATTACAGGTGGCAGTACCTATAAGTTTTATAAAACAAAAGCAGAGGCCAGCTTAACTGCAAGATTAGACCTTAACAGCAATATGTATTACGATATGTATAATACAGCCATTTTATTAAATACAGATGGCGTTTCATTTTACCATAAGTCTAAATTGGTACCGGGAGTTGAAAAAATGCCTTTTCCTTTAATTTTAAAACCATTGGAGAAATTAGCCATTAATTTGCAAGGTACAGTTGGGAGTTTAGGAATCCAAAAAGACAGAACAAATTTAACCTGCAATAATGGAATAAAGGTAGCGCCAATCATTTGTTACGAGAGCGTTTATGGAGATTATTGTACAGGGTATGCAAGAAACGGCGCCAATTTGGTAGCCATTGTAACTAATGATGGCTGGTGGGGTAATACGCCGGGTTACAAGCAACATTTAAACTATGCCAGGTTGCGTGCTATTGAGTTGCGGAAACAAATTGTAAGAAGTGCCAATACCGGTGTGTCAGCATTTATCAATGAGTTTGGTGATATTCAACAAGCCACTGATTATGAGCAAAAGGCTGTGATGACCGTTAATACCAAATCAAATGACATAAGTACTTTTTTTTCAAAAATGGGTGATTTGATTTCCTATGCTTCGGTATTATTTTCGGTTTGTTTGATTGTGTTTGGGGTTTATTTGAAATTCAAGAAATAAAAAAGTCCTCGAAAATTCAAGGACTTTTTGGGTAAGTAATGGGATTCGAATGGCGAGGTAAACTCGCCATCGCGAGCATAGCCTCGCGACCACCTCATCCCATT
>B570J29032_109959433_pt1 | contig 25577 bp, 32 predicted proteins | sample LakMenEpi16Nov12_FD_29032 | JGI IMG/M metagenome (IMG submission 29032) | reverse complement strand
GGACAGGCCAGCGAGCCGGCATCCCCAAGATGAAGATCCGCCGCCGCGGGCGCCCTTCCCTAATCGCCTGCGGCGGGGGTGACAGCGCTTGCGAATTGATGAACTGATCTTCTGATCGGCCGCCTGATCAAAAGCCAGATCTAACTAATCGCGCGCTCCTTGACCAGGAAACAATCTGGCCTGAACGATTAGAAGACTAAGAAATTGGCGAAATCAACGCTGGCGCGCAACTCAGTTGAATCATGCAGGCGACCAGCTTCATGATCTAAAGTAATCAGCAGGCTTATGTCTTGGGAATAGGAAGCAATCGGCAAAGCCTCTCAATCATTTCGTGTTGAACGCGTAATTTGACTTGGAGCTCATTAAGTTGCTCATTCTGCTTTATTTTCTGCTGAAGAAGATCTCGCTCTAAGTTTTCGATGCGACGTAAGAGCCCGGCTCGCTCAGCCTGCTCAGGAAACTGTCGAGCTTGCACCACCATCTCACCTCGGCGTTGCAGCGTCCAGGAGATTCCACGAGAAATTGGCTTGAACAATGGGAGTGATTGCAAGACAAAAGGTGATGAATCATCGAGATCCAGTGGTGTACTGAAAAGGTGTCTAAATATTTGACTCTTCCACGCCCAATCAGGAGCCTTGGCATCAACCCAAACAACAGCATCACCATCGATTAATTCGCAGCAATGGAAGAAGGATGTCGACTCTGCAATCGAAAGGTGCAATCCTTGAGCATTGGTATCTGTTAACTCTGCTGGTGACTGATAGGCTTGCAATACCTCAGGTGTGCGGCGCAGTAAACGAGTTAAAAGCAGTTCATCGGCTGGCCAAATTGCCGCTGGTTTTACCTTGTCGACTAAATGCTGCTGCAGCCCATGAGGAAGGTTGGCAGCGATGAGCTGCTCGATTGCATTTTCAAGCTGTAGGAGACGTGACAAAGGGGTAGGTTCTGAAGTCATGTCAGCGCTCCTCCCTACGAGTAAAGCGCACCTCTATACGCCGCCGATCAGCACGATCACGGGTATCGGCAGGTAGATATTGACCGTCGTTGCTGATCAGGCTCCCTGCCGAATAGGGGCGGATCAGAAGGCCGCGCGAACCAGTCGGATCGAGCTTGAGTCTCAGGTAATTAGCAACGGCAACGGCTCTTAGCAATCCGAGATCAGTATTGGAGCCCGCATGATAGCCCTGTAACGCAGACGACCGATTAGCCTTAGGCAGAAGAAGATCGAGGTTACTCATTCCAGGCGAAGGTTGTCCATCAGTATGCCCTATCACCTCAACACTGTCGATGCGATACTTGGCTATTGTATCTCGTATTTCAGGAATCCGTCGATCAAGGCTCTTGGCAAAGACAGGGCTGAGCAGGTAACTTCCACTGTCAAACCTAAACGATCCTTCCTCAGTTAAACGTAGCAAAGGTGGCTTTTCACTACTTGCCCTTGCAAGGGCAGTGACTGCAACCGTAAGCAACAAAATCAATAGGCTGTTGCTGAGCAAGTCGGTGTAGCCGATCCAATAGTTACTATCCTGATCTTGCTTAGAGCGTCGAATCCTTGCCATCTCTAGTTGCTCCGTTCTTCATTATTGCCTGAATAAGTGGCCAAGCTGATGACCTCTACTCGATTCTTGAGTTGCTCAAGTTGCGTTAAAAGCATTTCTGTTGATGTCTTAGCAGATTGGGCAGTAGGTGCTAATAACTCCAGAGCGGTGCGTTGGTCAGCTATCGTTTGACCAAGCTCATCCAACAGCTGCTTATGTAGATTGGCAATTGTCTGGCTAGCCAGTTGGCTTCGATCCCGGAGAATGTTTTCATCTTCTAGTTTGGCGTTACGAACGGATTCGATAAAACCAATACTGAGAGCATTCAGACGTTCAACGTTGCTGTTCCAATTAATGATCATAGATTCAAGGGATCCTGCAAAAGCTTGAAGGCTTGTAGAAGATTCGTTATCAAAAGTAAGTCGCTGCTGAATTGCTGTTGCTGTTTCAATAGCAAGTTTACGGTCACGCATGACCTCCAGCCTGGCCTCCCTGAGCTGTTTCGCCGACTCTGACGCTGCAGTCATGCTTTGTTCGAGCATGTACGTGGCACTTTGGAGGGTTTTGATTCCAACCTGAAATTCCTCTCGAGCAATCCGACTGGCCCCCAATTCCTGTTCAGCAGCTTTAGCTAATAATCCCCAATCAGCCTGAGTTGTCAGGAGAGTATCACGTACTTCAAGAAGCCTGGAACTCAGAGCTTCGGTACTGGCGGTGAGTAATTCCCTGGATTCAAGAAGGCCATGGACTGAACCTTCTAGTGTCGTTGCAAAATCACTTTGTTGGAAAATCTGAGCTGCATCAACAAAGTCCTGTCCACTCTCATTCAGTGTGCTTGCAAAAATGCTGAGAGCACGAACAGCTGAATTTGCTTCGACTGCCAAGTCCGCCTGGGAATCAAAGAGTTGGTTTAGTTTTGCATTGAAAGCTTTATTCATGCCGGCTTCAATTGCAACTGACAGATGTAGAGGTAGCTCTCCTGTAGTGGTATTAAGCCTCTGAAGTGAATCCCTTAGCGGTGCCATGACACGTTCACCGAGCTGCTGTGGCAACACCGTTTCAAGCCAACTGCTCAGCAGGGATTCACAGCGCTCAAGGCATGAACGTGTTCCATTGATCTGTGTCCAAATCAATACGATCAGGCTAAGCAGCAATCCAAGCAAACTGGTCTCAAATGCCGTTGCCATCGGCTGTAATAATTCTGACAATGCATCCATTGCCTGGGTGGGGTTGACATTCTTGGCTAAGACGCCAGAAATCCTTCCAAGGCCAACAGTCAGACCTGCAAATGTACCGAGCAATCCGAGAGGAATAAGAATGCTCGGTACTTGCCTGATCCAAGCTTGCGCAGTCGCGGCTGTGAGCGTCCGACCATTAAAAGAGAAATTGAGTGTCTCAATCCAGCCAGCACTGAATTCAGCTGTATCAATATTGTCCACATTTTCAAGTAGGCTGACATAACGGTTCTTGCATATTTCAAGATCATGGCTAAGCTCATCTGTTGTCTCATTCTGATGTTGCCTGGCCAATATTTCAGAGAGAGGTCGAATGCGGCGATTCAAAATGTTTGAGAGCTGTATTGAGCCGACCCCAATGGCAGCCATCAACAGGAGTATGGCAAACCTGGTCACTTCAATCAGGAAACTCTCAAGCGTCATGCTTTACTGGCTCCTTAAGGAGTAATGCCTCTCTTTAGTTTACAGGAGAAGCCACCAAGGATCGACAGCCAGGTGCCAAATTTATGCAAATACTGCATAAATGGAAGATCCACTGACTTGACGAGTAGCATGCACAGGCGCGAAAATTAAGCTCAAGTGCAAGGGTGAGGCCCTGCTGTTATGGAAACGGACAAGATCGTTGAATCCGTAAAGTTTCTGCTAACGAGCGTGAGGCGCTTGAGCGACCATTTGCTAGAAACTGAAGAGGTTAACCGAGTTGCGATGGAGCATATTTGGGATACAGGAATCAACACAGTTCGAGATGACTTGACAAAAACGAAGCAGCAGATTGATGCGTTAATCTTAAGACTCGCGCATATAGAAACGGATGAACAAGTCTATCGTGATCCTGCCGCAACTGGTGCAGACACAACACGATCACCTAGCGATTACAAGGCAGAGCATAGTCCAATTGCCCAAGGCATCCTGCCTTTAAATCTCACAGACGAATCAATATTAGAGATCTATCGCAATTCTCCAAGTCTGCTGCAACCATTCGCTCGTTCATGCAGCATTAGCGGACGTACCTTAAGTGGCATGATCACGGAAATAGAGATTGAGCTTTTTGCGCAAGGTTCAAGTTGGGTAATTGAGACAATTGAGGGAGAGTGGCTTTTGTTACCTAGGCCTGGATTGCTAAGCCGGCCTTCACAATATCAAAGTCTTCAGCGATTATTTGAAATTGAGAAGCAGGCGAAGCTACCAGCCGAACTTGAGCTGTTGAAGCCCGGTCGGGCATCTGTCGTGGAGCATGGTCGCAGGTGGTTCCTTGTCAGCAAGGGTTCAGTGGGTCTTCAACCTGATCCACTCAAACACAGTCTGGAGAGAAGACTCCGGATCCTGGAAAGCAGACTGAAGATCCTTGAAACACCTGACTAAACAGGAACCGCAATCGTACCGAGTTGCTGCACGCGCCAATTGCTCCCTACGCGCTCCACCAAGGCCGGTGTTAATACCTGTGGAGTAGCAATTGATTGTTTTAGGTAAGCAAATACACCTTTGGCTGGTTGTAATTGACCAAATCCATTGAGGGTTTGCTCAGTTGGATAAAGCAATCCTTGAGTTTCAATCACCATGAGAAGATAGCTACCACCACCACTAACTTCCTCCAGCTCTGTTTGGGTAAGTCGGCCTGTTGCAATGGCATTATCAGAATCGCTGGTGATATTCAGCTGGGTCCGGGTTGCGTTCTTGACCGCTTGCCGTTCGTTACCGTTAACAGCTGCTGTGAGCTCCTCCTGCTGCTGCGCGGCAGTTTTGATGGGTTTGGAGCCAAACTGGCTGCTACTTGTGTGTAGCTGGGATTGGCCGGATACATTAAAAGAAGGACCAGGAGCTCTAACTTGATCTGAGTTTGAACGTTCGAGCTGTGCCTTTTGATTTAGTGAAACTTGCGGATTCTCAGTTGAATCAGCAAGAAGTCGGCTTCTCTCAATGCTGTATTCTGATCGATCCATGAATGTCTTGGTATTAGCTTTTTCAAGAAGCTCTCCCGACTGCCTCAAGTCCTTGGAAAGTCTTTGAAGTTCGTTTTCTATTTTGGATAATCTCTCGGATTTTGAGTTAAGGTAGCTTATGACAACATGATCCTTGTAGCTTGCAAGGTCTCTCTCGTTGTCTTCGCTCTCCATCAGTGCCTCTTTTGCTTTACTGTATCCAGCGATCCCAATAGCAATCCCGGACAAACTAATTAAGACAAGACCAATGTCAAACAGTTTTCGAGGACTTATTGCTAGAGCATCGCCGATCGTATCTGCCGCCTTTGACGTCTTGAGAGTTTTGGGTGGAGTTTCCACTTTGGATTTAGATAGCCAGTTTTTACCTAAATCAGTACACCCTGTGCAAGTCAACCCGATTATAACAAGAGAGGCAAAAGCAGAATGAATTCGAGTGCGACAATTTGTCATGGCTGGCGACCTCAGAAACGTTCCGCCCAGAGGCGGCCAAGGGTGTTGGTTAGGGCTCGAAGCCCCAGAATGAAGCCTGGTTCAGGTTCTAGATCACTCGACTCTTGGCACACCTTGGCAAGACACAACGACCGGGCCTCAGTTTCGACTTCTTGCCACAAGCCATCTTTTGAACTCAATTGGCTGATCGGGGAAAGATTACGAATGCGGAGCTCGGCTAAGCTTTCGTCATAGGCTTGAACGAACTTTTTGATGGCTTCTAGGTCTGTCAATTCATAGCGCTCAATACGTGCGCTTTCATGGGGTATGACGACACGACTCGTTTCGGTAAAAACCAAATTGTTGACCCGCAATGAAGAACCACAGATCATGTGGTCATCACGTGGATTAAAGTCGCCGCTGAGATTGACACCTTCGCTGATCAACCCGCATGCTGTTTCGTCCTTGTAGGCATCGGACAAAGTCGTGCTGGCTCGACCTTGTTCGCAATGAGATGATTTAATTTGTAGCTTCTCAAAGAGCCTATCGATATCACCATCTCTCTGAAATGGAGAGCTTGGATCGATCCAATTGATCATGCGACCACCGTTGCCTCCCACATACACAGGAGTTGGTGTTTTACGTGTTAGTTTTCCCTCTTCGCGCAGTACGCGATGAACAAGGCCTAGGTAGTAATACAGACCACCATAGCTAATGGAAAGCAGGCTTAAGAACTGCTGCAGTGGCGCCTGCAAGGCTGAGGATTGGTTGGCGAGCATATCGAGCCTGCCTGCCAACAACTCGGCCGACCCATAGCGCATGATGTTGTCCAGCCTGCTGGTGAAGTTTCGATCTTGTCTCGCTCTTGCTTCGTCGTCATTTATTTCAGCCGTTAGGCTTGGAGGAAAGAGCGATTTCAGAAACAAGGGCTTGCGCCGCAGCAACTGGGAACTGATATCTCTACCTGCGTAGGGCACGGAAACCTGGTGGATCAACCGATTCTCTTGCCAAATCGAAATGTCTGTTGTTCCGCCCCCCACATCCAGACAAGAAGTGTGGACCATCTGGCGGTTCTGGAAGTTTCCGAAATAACTTGCAAAGGCAACAGCTTCCGTTTGGAGACCACCTTCTCCGCCTTTTTTGTTCAGCTGGTGTTTCACACCAGTGAGGGCATTGAGTTCAGCACATAACTCCGTCCAAACGCGGCGATATCGTGCCACTTCACTCGGTGAAAATGCGCTGGGATAGGACACGGACCAATGAATTTCAGAAGCCCCCCCAGCTGCTGCATTTGCACTGATGAGGAGTGCAAGCTCTTTAAGAAAGGGCTTCTGGTATTGCATCTGCTCCCACTTAAATCCCGTACGCAACTCCACACCGCCAAATTCCCCTGGCATGGGAACACGCAAACGGGCCTCGTGAAACAGCTCCGGAACATTCCCTAGAACTTCCTGCCAACCACGCAGGCTGATTGCCGTTGCCGTCGGTGGATTGCCACCATTATCGGCGTTCGGAAACATCTCTTCTGGTACGAAGTACTGGTTCAATCGCTGGCGTCTGGTTTCCTTTTCAGAGAGAGTCAATGAAACAACTCGGGTTTCAAGATGCCTCCGCTTCGGACCATCACCGGCATCAATGAAGAAGTTGGTAAATGACGTACCAAAATCAATCCCTACTTGCCATAGCTCTGACTGGTTGGCATTGGGCGGCGGCGGCGTGACAGGGAGAAGCCCACGATCTTGACCGCGTTCACTCAACCGAACGAGATCTGGAAAGTGGGAGGTCGTGAAATATTTGACGACTTGCTGGCCATCTTGTCCAATTTTTCGATCGTAGTCACTGAAACCATCGACTGTCAGTCCCGTTGGGCTGTCGTCACAGAAGAGATAAAACAGTTTCCAATGCTCATCTGATACATAGGGCCATAGCGTAATTACTGGTAGATTGTCTGTGACGAGATTCTCTTCTTTCAACAGATAGGAGCGACTGATGTTGTAGCCTTCACGTTGGCCTTGAAGAGGTAGGCTAATTCTGACTTCCAATTCTGACGCCACACCACTTTGAATAAGCCTTAGTTCGCATCGTTCTTCAAGCTCTTTACTGCTAAACAGGTTCCGGATTTCGGGACGGAATGGCAACAATGGAGTAACACGTTCACCATTCACGGTGGGAGTTCCTTCCAGGCGTCTTGACAGCCAGGAGTTCATCAGTCCCTGTTCACCTGGCAAGAGATAGAGTTCATCAAGAAAGATCTGGTTGGGGGTGATGACGCGAATTTCGGAGCCATACTGCCTCTCAAGCTGGGCTGGATCAAAACCAATGGATTCCAGCGTGGCTGATTGGAATAGGGAGATATCTGCCGCACTGATCCCAAGCTTGCTGGGCATCTCCGGATCAACCAGGATGACAGGTTTGTCCACCGGAGTTCTAGCAAGCGGAGTGCGCTTTCGATCGCCGAGCTCAAGCGTGGCCTGACTGACGCTATCTCCGCCCTTGGCTGGTCGTCCCAAGAGGGACAGACTTACAGGGTTGGAAGGTAGATTCTGAACACGTGCCCGATCCGATAGTGTCGGAGTGCCAGGCCTACCGCCGATGAGATCGTTGGTGAAAGATTCCAGAACCTGGGCCAGCAGTCCTGCTGTTGTCTGACTGTTGAGATCATTTGCTGTCAGAACACCATTTCTGACATGGCCAAACCAATTGGCTAAAGCCTGTCGCTGCTGCGCTCCCAGGAAACCAACAGGACTGCTAAAACGGCCGCCTGTCGTCCAACCCATCCCTCTGACCGCTTCGGGCAAGTGAACGGCAGGGCAGAAAAGGGTCGATGGTGAACTGAATCCAACGACAACACCTTGGAGCTCGAATACATAAGTGACATCCCAGGGATGTCTGCCATCCGGCAGGCGAGATAGGGAAGTGCTTCCGTCAGGTAGGGAACTTGAAAGGCTTCGTGCAAATGGCCCTACAGCATCGTCCTGCACATCAGCGTAGTCCTGCAGTGATACGCGCTGAGCATCAAGGCGTAAGCCGAACATATCCCAAAGGCCGATGCAGGCCAAACCGCCGAACAACTCCTCGAGCAGTGAATCACGCGTTGGATATCTTGTATTGAGAACTGCTTGCTCAAATTGCAGTGCGCGCGACCAAGGTGAGGGAAGTGAGTTGACACGACTTGTGGATACCTCATACACCAGGCTCTTTGCGATTGTCGAGAGACTCTGCTGGCTACGGGCCTGCCAAATACCAGCCTGTGCTCCACCCGAGATTGGAGGTTCAGTCTTTGGGAACCAGGGAATCTGAACGATATTCGGATGTTGGGATGAAGCCATGGGACCTTTTGGTAAGAAGAGCAGTGTTCAGTAGGCTAAGACCGTTGTCAATAAATCAGAGTATCTGTTGCCATAAGCAGTCAGCCAATCCAGCCATGCCGAAATTGACTACAGCCTGGTCAGGCAATTGATCCATCGCGACCTTGATGGTTTCGACAGTGTCAGCGGAATTGCTGCGCTGTGGACGAGCCTTTCCCTGAACGATACGCTGCAGATCGTTGGTCCAATCGTCCCGAACAGTTAGCTGAGAAGCCGAGAACAACTCCTGCCTGAATGAGATTCCTAGATTACTAGATACTTGATTTAACCATTGCAATAGGGTGTCGCAGTATTGATCTATCGCATTCTTAGTCGTCAGTTGCTCCTTATCCCGGATCCCTGGCTTTCCGCTTCGGCTCATCGCTTCTCCCGTTGGATTAAAGAAGAGGCGCGCCCATGGTGCTCCCGCAAGGAAACGTGCAATTAACACATTCTGTGCGTCATCTATTTCCCGGCTGATGTTGTTGCGCCAGGCCACAGCAAAACGTGCTCCTCGTGCCAGAGCCTCGCCGACAGACTCATCATCGGGAACATCGTCCCAACTCACACTTTGCTGCTGCGCTCGGCTGAGAACATGAGCATATCCGCCACTCTCCTGCGCGGGGTGGCGTAAGCCAAGCGCGGCGAGCAATTCTACAAGGTGTGCATCATTGGATTGAGACACTCCACCGATACTGAAACCGTATCGAGCCTTGATGTCACTACCGATTAAATAGACATGGTCAAAACAGGCTTCACCACTTGTGCTCAGATACTGAAGAGCTGCATCGGTATTGAGCTGGAAGTTACGTGATTCAGCGTGAACTCCAGTGTCATCATTTGCTATTCCTTCAAAATCGAAATACGGTAGCAACAGTGATGCCTGTACCTGAACACGGGTTAAGCCCTGTTGCTTCAGCCAATTCTTTAGAAGTTGCCCAAGGGTTGGCACTCCTGAAGCTCCGGTTCCGCCGAACACGCTGCCGAACAGATGGATCACGGTTGCTTCACCGCTGCCGGCAGCTGTTTGGATATCGGAGAGCATTTGCTGCCAAAGTCCAACCTGCGCTTCCTTTTCTAGGTTCACCCGGCTCATCACCGCTGAGCCGATAGGGGGTCGCCCTCTGAATCCGACCTCAAGATCAACGCTCTGTTCTTCGGGTGGGAACAGGCAATCAAAGAGCGCCGCTAACCCTGGAGCTTGAGTGCGTAAAACAGCCTTCGGAAAGACTTGATCAAGGCTCATCGCTCCAGACGCGGAACTCAGGGGGCTCCAATGCCCATAGTCGCGTAGTTCACCTCTTGCGAATTGTTCCGCTCCACGACCTATGGCCGTGCGCATAGCCAAATAGCGCTTGATTGCGGTCTGGGCTCTCGCAAGCAGAGCACTTTGTTGATCTGGTTCGACTAGGAAGACTCCGAGCCTTGCTGGCGTTCCGTCTGCTTCGGCAAGCAAGCCGCAGGCATGCATGTGGGTCAAGGCTTCAACGCATTTGGCGCCGCTTCCACCCACACCAATAGCAAATACTTCTTTCATCTCAACGACCTCCTAGTAGTTTCACGGCACCTGGCACCACGAATCTGTATGTTCGTGGCGAGGCCAGAAGTGTTGGCAACCAAAACAACAGGATAACATCTAGAATCACAAGCATGATCAAAAGAATCCATCCTGGCGCTGGGACGGGGTAATAGTTAATTCCATTGCTAGCGATTGGGCTTGTCTGCGTCACCTGCCATGTAAAGACAGTAAACCAGCTAAGGCACAACCAACCAAAAACCACCAGGATGCTCGCAGCCAGCCACCATAGGGGTTGCTTACGTCGAACATCTATTGAGCTTTGTGGCCGAGATGTCAAGGTTGTGATGAGCCAAATGATTAATGCTATAAAGCAACCCCACCAGAGAACAGTGAAGGCAGGGCTACTACCGGATTGAAGAAAACCATTGAGGTCCATGCCCGGACCGACCAGCATTCCAGGAAAGACCAATAAAAGAATTCTGTTCTGGATTTGGAAGGTCCAGACTATTCCAAAAGCGAAACTCGCTGCTAGGAGAACCCACTGGATTGTTCGCATCGTTTGAAATCCTCTACTAGTGACTGAAAGCAAGACAGAATGCTGATGCCGGTGTTGATCCTGCTGGAGCTTGTAATTTGCCAAGGCTTGTTAACAGGAGTAAAAGACCATCCGTTTGATCCTTGGCATCTGGCGCTGATGGATCGCCCCTGTTCCAGCGCATCCACCAGTCTTCCGGCATCTGTCCACGAGGAACTGACGCACGGATCACGGATGCAGCAACTCCTGGAGAAACAGAAAGCTCAACGATCAGATCTTTGTCCTGGATCTGCATTCCTTTCACGCTCACGCCTGCAACGAAAGCCCCCGTACCTACTGGCTCTAATGTGACCAAGCCCAAATCATTAAGCTTGCTCTTAACTGTGCTGAGACCAGACCGACTTGCAAGCCGCACGCCTTTAGCATCAGGAGAGAGACGCACAAACTGATAATCGGGATTGCTTGATTGGCTGTAATTGATGTTCCCGATCCGGACGGGCAGTCCGCTTGTGATGGCTTGGACTGGTACACCCTCGACGGCAGCAGCTTTTAAAGTCGGCTCACTGATCCGATCATCCAGATAACTGATCTTCATACTGTCTGATGAGACGCCTCCCAACGCCGATTTAGAGCGTATCTCGTTCAGTAACTCATGTACCTGTGCCTTAGGGCCAGTTGTGAGAAGGTATATCGGACGCTGTGTTTCGCCCGAGTGAACGACTTGGCTCTCGCTGTTATAGACTCTGCCACTAAATGGAAGTTTGACTGCCAGTACACCGACCACAGCCCCATTCGTAACATGTGGCTTGATGGCACTAACAAGACCACTGATTTCACCATCGTTGACCTCAAGGTCAGTGATAGCCATGCGGAGGGGCACAGCTTTCTCGACAGGTTCTCTTTTCCAGAGTGAATCGAGACTTGAGGTGACTGGAGCGAATCCACCGCATCCTGAGAAGAAGCAAGGATTAGCTGCCTCGCTGACACTTTGGATTCGTTCCAGCCTTCCACTTCCACTCCTCTGTGCGTTAACGGGCGTGCCCGAAGCAGCAGCTGCCAGGGTGACGCCTCTCAGCATCGCTTTCCAGGCTGCACTTGTTTTTGCAGTTCCTGTCAGACCAAGCATAGAGCCGCTGCCATCAATACCAAGATCCAACTGCTTTGCAGCAGGCACCGATTCCCATTGCTTCTGGAGCTTGCTGATTAGCTGGTCATCACCTGTGACACAGTTCCCGAGGCGCGCAGCCGGCTGGCATGCTCCAAGCATGAGGATCAGGCCTGATGCCATGGCGGTCCAAACCCAACCTTTTTCTTGGTTTGCTGCAGCGGCTCTGATTGCCATTGATGCCAAAGAAGCGCTTGAGTGCTATTGAGGCCTGTATGCAGCCTAACTGCTAAATGCTAGCAGTAATTGCGCTGCACGCACAGTTATCCGGCGCCAAACCGCCCACGAATCGCTGGCCCCTTTTGGAGTCCGATATTTATGCAGTATTTGCATAAATTCCAATCCGACAGCTTGCTTGTTACCGCCGTGCCGCATAGGCCTGGAGCCCACAGGAGGCCGCGAGATGGCGGTAGGCATCGCCAAATTCTATCGAATCAAAGCTGCGTGGGTCTTTGCGGGTGTTGCTTCTATCAATCGCTTTGTGGGTGGTCATGTAAGTGATCGGGATACCGTAAGTGGCCTGCCAGATCAAGACTTGTGCCGCAGTTGAGGCGTATTGCCGCTTTGTGTAACCCGAATGCGTTGCATTATCTCCGCGACCATCTTCCGGCGAGACAAGGCTCACGTGGAGAGCGATGTTATTCAGGGATCCGTCTGAACCCTTTTTCAGACGGATAGTATAATCTGATATTGCTGAGTCTCCAGCTCCATAGGCACGATAGTCATCGCCCACGGTGCGAATGCGGCGTCCATCTCGGGCGATCACCATGTGATAACTCGACTGCTCGGACTCATTGTCATGCCGGGTTCGAAACAGATTCAGAGTCTCCGTTTCCGATGCCACCGTTTCATGGAGCACGATCAGCATGGGGACATGATTAACGGGTTTGCCCTGATCATCTGTTGGCTCACGGTTGCCGTAGTTCGTTGGATCCGCTGCGATTGTGGTTTCTGCTGGAATTCCTGCTGACCGGATACATGCAGTTGCCGCTTCCGGGGTCACGGCAACAGGGGTAAGCGGTGCGCGGCGTGGGGAAGCTGCTGTGATCTGTTTGCTGTGCGGCTGCTTTGGCGTCTGTTGTGTGGCAGATCTTTTTTGTATGCTCGCTTCTCTTTTGCTCTCTTCTTCAAGCTGAATGAGATCGATGGTGCTTGGCTCCTTGGGCTTAAAGAGTGGGATCCAACCACAACCGGAAAGCCCCATCAAAATCAACTGCAAAACCACTATCCCATGTCTCCGTAGTGGCAAACGCATCAGTTGACGTTGCCGGGGATCCATGTGGTGGCCCCATCCTGATGGGAGATCACGATGATCTTGGTGCCGTCGTGCGTATCGTTTCGCCATGTCATCGGATAGGTTGTGCCGTTGGTTCCAACAACAGATCCATCCCCCTCTGGACCGAACATGTAGCGCGTTGTCTTGCCATCCGACCAGGACACTGTGTATCCATCAGAGTCATTGCCACCATTGTCCCGACAGGCCCAATACTCCACTGCTGACTTGTCTGTGGTTGTTCTTCCCGCTGCATCGGTACGCGAGAATGCACAACTATCAGGGTAGTCTCCTCCGGGTATTTGACCGAATTTATACTCGGTAAACGAACCCCAGGCGCCCCTAGGTGGAGGAGCTTGGGGTTTGAAATCAGACTGTTGTTGTTTCTCGACAGCGGGTTTAGGTTCTGATTGTCTTTCTTCGGCGTTAGCAGATTTAGCTGTTGGTTCCGTATTCGATCTCTGCTCCGAAGCTTTGGTCGTGGGTGGCTCCATGGGAACAGCGCTGTTGATCGGGGACTGACGCATTGCGCTAAACACCAGAGCAGAAATGGCCACACCAGAGATCAAGGAACCAAAGGCAATCCACAGGCCTGGGCCTTCCGTGATTTTGAACTCTCGACTGGCTTTCGTTCTCGTTTCGATCGTCCACTTTGGTGGTGGGAAATTCTCTCTAGGTCTATCGCTTCTCACATTGTCGAGTTCATTCAGCAGCCGCTCGGCTTCACTGAGCGTCTGCTTGATGGTCTTTTCATCTTCTTTTGTCATGGAAGCGGGCTCGTCTGCGTAGCGGCAATGCGCCGAAAGGGGGGATCTTTGCCGCAATATACGGCGTGTAGGGGGGTGGTCATGGTCTGCCTACTGATCGCCTGCTTTTATGCAGCTATTGCATTTTTTGCAGATCCAGCCGCACGGCTTACCCGCCGCCGGATCACCCTCAGTGAGCGCTGAGGGCCGGATCAGGGATCTCCAGCTGTTCAGGCAGCAGCAGCCAGAGCCTTTCGTCCAACGGCAGATCACCCCTGACAGGCGTAAGCGCCTGCTCATGCAGCCAAGCCTCGCTCAGCAGTCCCGGGCATAGCGGTAGCGCCAAGTCCCAATCGTTCATTCGTTTGAGCCAAGCAGCCGATTCCTGAGCCGCCCTCGGCTGGCTCACCAGGGTGTGTCCTGCCCGATCCAACATCTGATGCAGCAAAGGGCAGCTCAGCCGATTGGGAAGCAGTACCCCCGCTGGCCGCCGACTCCGAGCCATCAACTGAAGCGGCACCGCGCCCAGGGGCTCAACCCGTATTCCGCTCCATCTGGGAACGCTCTCCTGCAGCAGCGGACCATCCAGCGCCCAGGAACTGACGATGGCCCCATCCAGAAGCCCGAGACGGACCAGTTCAGCCCACTGATCGGCCTTCCTGAAACGTGGCGGAACCGATTGCAGCGTTTCCTGTTTCAGCAGCAGCCCTTGGTGAAGGCCATCGGTGCCGATCCTCAGGACGCCCTTCATCACACGGTGGGCACGGCAGGCGAGACGCAGCAGATCAAGGCAAGCATTGCGGCCATGACGACAGGCCCCTGTTCGCTGGACGCGCGCCAAGTCGAGCTGGTCCTGCAGCCCTCTCAGGCTGCGGCTCACGGTCGATTGGTGCACTGCCAGGAAGGTGGCTGCTGTGTGTTGCGAGCCACTGAGCTCAAGGGCGTCCAGAACGTGCACATCCTCCAGAAGGGGTGGGGGGAGATAGGCGTTGGCGAGGGAGTGCCTCGGGGGCGATGAACCTTGGTGGGCCACGGCGTTACCAGCTCTGGATCATGTGGTGCACCCCAGGGTCTTCGCCATGGTCCACTTAGCGGCCTATTCACGTGCGAAAAACTTCCGATGCACTCGTAGACCGGGTTCGTGGCTCCATGCGCTTAGCGAGAGTCGGACTGAAGAACCATGCAGTAATTGCATTAATGCTTCGAGATATTTCGATGAGTAGCGGTCTGGTCTGCCGATTTGCCCTAATGGTCATAGAGCATTGGCTCATCTGAGCCTTCTGCCGCTCTTCTGATTCCTAAAATATGAAAAGGTTCGAATACAAGCACATTCGACTCGACTACAAAGGGCGGGGCATTACACAGGAAATCAATTTGCTGGACATTGATGGACAACGGATCAAGGGATGGGGAAGCAGTGCTCATGTCCCCACCTTACCTGAAATGCTTGCGGCACTAGGTCAAGACGGCTGGGAGCTCGTCAGCCACGTCGCCAATCAGGACAATTCTGCCAATGGCGTTACCTTCCACTACTACAACTTTAAGCGAGATCTGATCTAAAGATGAGCAGAAGCAATGGAGGTCGAGACAGCTTTGAACGGCTCTTGACCAATGGATCGCAAACGTCTCGCACCAAGGATGCCAAGCAGAAACAGGGAGCGTTGCCTGCCTGGCTGCTGCTGTCATTTTTGGTTTCTTTGGTGTTCCCTCTGTTCTGGGTTGTCTTTGTTCTGATCTTGTGTGCCAGCCTCGTCTACTGGGGCCGGGAATGGATGGGCTGATCATCCTGTCGATCAAGGCCTGATTTCCAGTTGGTGTGGCGTTTCCAGTATGACGGGCTGCCTTGCAAGGATCTTCTGCAGGGCCAAGACTCTGACTGATCGACCTTTGAGCTCATCTAAAACCTTGAATACGGCACTCTGCTCTAGAAGAGAACGCTCCACTAACAGCACTAGGGGACGATGGTCGGCGGTGGAAAGCTGAATTCGGATTCGGTCTCCATCGGGCCGCACATCTTCAATCCATCCCTCCACGACTTCAATCCGATCGGCTGCAGGACAGCTGAGATTCAGCAGGCCACTACGTTTTTGAAGGCAGGCGCTGAAGGCTTTTCCCTTGCCACACGCCTGGCAAATATTCTGTAGTCGGGGCTATCACCTGGGCCGAAATTCGCAGCAGCAGCACCGCGAACAGACAGTGGTGCATCAAGCAAGGCGTGGCGTAGGCGATCGCGATCAAGATCTGTTATCTCGGGAGAGAGTGCCAAAAGCGATGCGGGAAGTGGTGCGCTGGTTGTAAGAACCTGCAATTGCGGATTGAGGCTCTCGAACTCTCGACGATTGCCAGCCATGGCACCTACATCAGCTTTCCCAGTTCGAACCTGCTCAACAATTTCAGCAGTGGAGAGATTGAGAGTCACCAAGGCACTTCGTCCTTGCAGCATGCTCATAGGAACGTAATACTTGGTTGCGGAAAACAAATCACCTAACGCAAGTCGTGTTTTGTCGGAGATGTCATGCAGGCCTTGCAAGGTTGATCCCTTTCTCGTGAACAGAATGGATCTGTATTCAGTCTCATTAGGAAACATGCGGCCGATTGACTTGTATCCGGCGTTGACGGCTTCCATCGACACCACCGGAGAGAACCCAAGCAGCACATCCCAACGACGAGCTCTCAGATTGGCGACTGCCTCCGGGTAGGAGCGAGCCCCTTCAATGCGTACATCAATCTTCTCCCCTCGAATGGCACGCCAGATTTGGGCAGGCCGTAAATGCGCCTCCAGGTGCTGCTCGAGTGGTAAGTACCGCTCAAGGCGTCGATCCGGCGTACCTATCACGACGGTGTTGCGCGTTAATCGGGGTGAGCGGCCATAGTCGACGATCCAAAGGCTTCCACCTGCAGCCACAGCCAGGGCGAGCCAGAAAGGCAGCGACCAGCGACTGCGGCCAAGAGCCAGGCTGGCGATGGCCTGGCGACGTGATCGCTGCAGTCTCAAGCGCAACTTGGTGATGACATCAACCTGCTCACTGCCGATCACTCGCAGCAACTGCTCCATCGACACCAGATAGGGATGTGCCAATGAAGCTGTGGTCAGCAGGGGATCTTCGCCATCGTTGTGGGACACGCGATTGCGCAGTTCACGCAGGCTGTCGATCTGCCAATGGCTGATGCCAGGAAGCCGCTGCTTGAAGGTGCGATACCAGTAGCAGTCAGAGCCGACCAGCTTTAGCAACAAGGCCAGATCGAGCACAGGCCCCTCAGCTCCGTATGGCGCGTCGCCATTCATGGCAGGTGGTGCCGAGACCATCCGCTGAACCCTGGGATGGCCATGCCAATTGGGGCCCTCTTTTTCCTCCAGGGTACCCACCACGAAGGGCCGCAGGCCATCTCGAAGGGCATCAAGCGCCTGGATCAGGATGAACGCGACCTGCTCTTGCCGAGGCAGCGTGTTCAGCTCAGGCATGGCCAGAAGAGATTGAGAGTGATGAAATGATGACTTTCTTGCTTCAAGGCAACCTCTGCCGACAATAGGTGATGCCATGAAGCCTTGCTTCTTGTTCTCAGTATTGCCATCAAGCACTGTCTTGATTCTGTCGTTTTCTCTTGCTGTGCTCTTCTACAGAGATTAGTGCTTGCTCTGCATCGCGAAGAAGAGATTCAAGACTTTTGTCGGTTTGCACTGAATTGCCATCTGTGCCAATGGCTGGTTTCGGCACAGATGTCTCGAATGGAATATTTGTATTAGCAGGAGAGGATGGCTCGGACGGTCGAGTCGCACCTTTTGCTCTAGATGAATGTGGTGCTGTTCCTTGCCACAGGTGGGATGGAGAAGGCTTGGGTGGCATTGATTCTGGACCAGATTGAGGAGGAACGCTCTTGGACGGTTCGAACTTATCAGGGAATTGATTGCTCTCAGGGTCAATGTGAGACTTGTGTGAAACTGATTCCATCACTATCCGCTTGGCAAGTTGCTGGTTTCGTAACGCACGATCTCCATTCCCATGGTTCATGCTCACTTTGTTGTTATTCGTTGATCGCCAGTGAGACAATCCAAGAAGGCTGGATACTTTAGAAATCATTTCTATTCCAAATCTCATGAGCAAGGGCATCCACCAAGCCGCAGCGAATGTCGAGTAAGCCAATACCGCTTGCTCCGCAGTTGTCAAGGAAGAGCGCCACTTGACGAAACCATCCAAGGAATCATTGAAGCGTTTGTGCCATACGGAACGACTGGAACGATTAAGTATCACGTATATAGCTGCATAGACAATCATCAATAAGGCAATAACTGGTATCATGGCGGCAGCGGGTCATTTTTTTAGTGTATCTCTTTTCAGGGTCCGGACTGGTCACGAGTAATCAATAATTCATGATTGCCTATCCCCATCGGATGGCGCGCCCTCGCTCGGGTCACAGTGCGGCAATCCTTTGGCCACGGCGGCGTTGGTAGAGCGTGTCACCCGGCGCAAGGGCTGCGCGAGTGCGGCTGTGTCGCAGTTTTGCGTTCGGGTGGGTGGGGTTTTCTCGCCGCCGCCGGGGCTGTGGCAACGGGTTCTAGATGTCGAATCGGCCTGCCCGCGGCTGCGGTGGCCTCTATCGCCTGGGGTCCGGGCTGGCCACGAACCGCACCCCATGGTGTCGGAACACCGCTCGCGCATCGGATGGCACGACACAAATCGCCGGGATTCCATGCCGCTGCAGCTCATCTGCCTGGGAGCCCGATTCAGTGGAGGCATACCCACCAGCCCCTTGGCCGCCGCAAACGGAGGCTGGCCTGATTGGCTGGGCTCATGGGGAAGTGGATGTAGGACCAGGCCGCCCGCAAGTGCCTTGTGGCCCTGGCCAGCTGGAGGAGCAGGGCCTGATCGATGCACAGTGGATCAGGCGGATCGGGCCACTGATCCCCGTCGACGCAGTGGCGCAAAATTACGCCGGCAGGCAGTGCCGCCACCTGCTGGATGAAGGCCGCAGCAGTGATGCCGTCCCGCCCAAAGCTGAACCGACTCCAATGGAGCCGAGTGTGGAAACCGGCCTCGGCGTAGCAGCCCTGAGCAGCGGCGAGGGCACAGGAGGAGGAGCAGTTGAGCCTGCTGGGGCTGGAGACGGCGATCGGACCGGTTTTACCATTGCTGCTGGCCAAGCTGAGGGCAGCGTGATGGGACTCGGCAGGGGCACGGCTGAGGGGACGCAGGACCCCGACCGCGCCGCAGGTCAAGGGCTCGCAACCACCAATTGGCGCGCCAGCGCCCAACGCAACACCGGCGAGCCAGGCCTGATCTTTGCCGCGGCGCGGATCTTGGGGCGGCCTGCGGCCTCGGCCGGGCCACTCGAGGACCATCGAGCCGGAGCCCAAGCAAGCGGAATGGTCCACAGGTGGCTCAGTTTTCGATGTCGCCTCGATGCCGATGCAGCAAAACCCTGCGAGCCAAGGCCCGAGGGGCCTGCACCGCAGGGGCACGCCCCGCCTGGGCACGGGGCCTCAGATCAGCCCCACCCTGGCCTGGGGCCCGAGAACGATCTGCTGATTCGAGGCCAGGATCAGGTCCTCGGCCCGGGGCACGTAGTGCGGCTGGGCGCTGATGTGGCCCTCGCGATCAAGGAACAGCACCCGCAGCAGCTGGCCGGCGGCATCAAGTAGATACACCGAGACGATCCGGATGGGGCAGCAGGGCCTTGGGGTGGAAGTAAAGGCCATGGCCGGGAAGGCGAACGACCGGGGCGAACCGCACCGGCAAGGAGTCGGCCGGCAAGGGGCCCGAGCCTGCGAGGGATTCACGTCAGCCCTTGCCGACCGGCCCGCGCAGGTGTAGGCCCAGACGGCGTTCGACGGCCCGACCAGCCGCACCGTTCCGACGGGATCCAAGACCCCGCATCGCTCCAGCCCTTCTGATCGCCTCCGGCCCTGATGCGGGCATCCACAGTCCCGACCGCAACTACAGCAGCATTCCGTCCCAGCGGCTGCCGCCCCGCCCTGACCGTCGCCCTGGGGGCATGAGAAGAACCGGGATCAGGGCTCCCGGCAGGCCCCAGCGATCAGAGGGGCCGCAGGGCATCAATGCCCTCGGCTACAGCCCCCATCTGCTGGCGGAGCTGCTCAATCGCGATCCGTGCCTCCTGCTCCTCCTGGAGGGCGGCATCGATCGCATCGACTCGCTGCAGGCACTGCTGGATCGCGGGGAGCACCTCCTCTTCCAGCAGGGTGATTTCCTCCTCCCCATAGGGGGACTCAATTCAGGTGCGGCGAAGCGGCCGGCCGGAGGAGCGCAGCATGATTCGCTCCACGCAGCTGAGGGTGGACTGCAGCAGCAGGAACGGATCCTCCTCACGGCAGCAGAACGGAGAGGGAGCGGCCGTGACAATCATGGGTGAAGTGCGCCGGGGGCGCAGCGACGGGACCGATCCCAGCCATGGCCCGACATCAGGAGGGCCATAGCCTGGAGAGGCCCGACGCAAAGCCCTGGGTTGATGGGCGCTGCTGTGCCTTTTGTCGCGCCCCACTGTCTCCCGCAGCCTGGGGCTTTTAATTGGCAGGAGCAGGCTTAGGGCTGTCCTTCACCACGCCATGCTCCGCATTCACGGCGATCGCAACAGCCTCCTGGCCGCCCTCACCGCCCATTGGGCCGAGCAACAGCTACAGATCCCCCAACCCCTGCGGCAGGTGATGGCGCCGATCAACCGCTGGACTAGGCCCATGCGCTGAGCGGCCCGTCCCTCACACCTGCGCCAGCATCGCCCAGCCCGTGCCCTCTCCTTCCACCATCCACCGCCGTGCAAAGTTCCGGCGGCTGTAGCGGAAGAAGCGGGCGATGCCTCCGAGGGTGGTGCCGTTCACCAGATCCGCCTCCCCAAACGGGTCGTGCACGATCAGGTGAGTGGACGTGATGCCGACGACGATCAGCCAATGACCGCCACCGCCTGGCCTGCTGATTGGGCTACGGTGCAGGTACCCCGCAAGGGACGGGGATGCCGGCGGCGATCCGTTCTTCCAGGGTGGAGAAGCTGGCCTGGTTGGAGAAGCTGGCCGTGATGCCGTAGCTGGCCAAGGCCTTGATCTGGGCCGCCGGATCGGTGGTGTCGCTGAACTGGTGGACCCTGGCCAGGTACTGGTCATCCCCGTTGGGCCCGGTGAGGACGCCGGGCTTGAGGAAGGCCAGGAGCATGGCGCAGCTGGAGGAGAAGCACATCCGCCGGCCTTCATCGGTGGCTGAATCCAGCTGGGCGAACCAGGGCACCGGAAGTGGGTTGGCTCGGCTGGGGGGCTTTGGCGGTGGTGCTGGGATCGACAGTGATGGTGCTTGAGTCGTAGAAACTCCGGCCTGATGGGCCGTCCAGAGGCGCCGAAGCGTTCCGCCCCCCTCGAGGGCCTGGGGTTCATGGGCGACCAGATGCTCCACCACAGCCAGCAACCAGGCCCGGTGGTGAGCCAGCTCAGGATCGAAGTGCTCGACGTAGTCGCCAACAGGAATGGAGCGGCTCATCGGAACACCCCCCGCCGGCCGGGCGCCAGGGCCGGCTGGATCTTCCCGATGGTGGTCTGCATGCCCGAGGGGAAGAACAGGGCGCTGACCTAGAAGGCGGTGAAGTTCAGGCGCTCCGTGCCGTCCTTCTTGGTGGAGACGTAGCCACAGCTGCGCACCAGATCGGACTTGGAGACATCGCCCAGGTCCTTGACTTTGGCGAGCAGATCAGCACCGGTGATCATCGTGTGGGGGGTTGGGGTGATGGACAAACCCTAATTGCCAGGCTCGCCATGGTTGTCAATTACAGGCTGATGGCTTCCCCGCTGAACCCCAACTGGTGAGACTACGGGCGTCGTGCTCCAACACCAGCCGTGCCTGCTGGTCAGAGACGCCTGGGAACAGCTCGACGAATTCCGCCAGGGAGACACCATCCTCAAGGTTCTCGAACAGAGCCGCCAACGGGATGCGGGTGCCTCGGAACACCCAGGCCCCGCTGACCCGCTGGGGGTCCCGCTCCACGGCGGGGCAGCCTGCCCAACCGAGATCGGCTTGTGTCGGCATGGCCAGGTCTGGAACCAGGACTTTCCCAGCGTAGGCAGTCCTCCAGCGGCCAAGTCCCTCTGGAGCTTGGGCGTTTGGTCGGCCCGCTCGGGCCGGGATGCTCCGCACTCTTGTCGACGCACTTTTGATCCAAAGCTCTGGAGCAGATCCAGGTTCATATCAACGCAGCGACTCGCAAGCCTCCCCGTCGCCGTTGCTGTCGAGATCGGTGTGGCCCTGGTGCAGCAGCTCCTGGGCGCGGGCGGAAGAGCCGATCTCCTTGCAGCGGTAGCGGCGGCCGTCGGGGGTGGTGCCGTCGGGGATCACAGCGTTGCGGCGCCCCCGGCGGAAATCCCAGGGACGGGTGATGCCGCCTTCCACCTGCCACACCCCGTAGCGATGCCGGCTGGCCCGGTACTCGGCATCGAGGTACTCCTTGGCGTCACAACTGCTGAGGTAGCGCCGGTAGGCAAAGGCCTGGCCGTCTTCCACCATCACCAGGTTGATGTTGATGTCGCTGATCACTTCCGCCACCGTGCGGCCGTAGCGGTCGGTGGAGTGGGGCTGGATGCTGACCTCACGGCCCCGGGGCAGGCGCTGGATCAGGTAGGCCCGGGATTGCTGCCCCCAGGCGGACTGGGCTGTCTCAGGGGCATCGATGCAGGCCAGGCGGATGGTGATCGCCCGGCCGCCAGTGCTGATCCGCAGGGTATCGCCGTCTCCCACCGAGAGCACCGTGGCCCGATAACCGGCGGCTGGAGCAGCAACTGCGGGCGTTCCTGCTGTGAGCGACACGGAGGCCGCCATCGCCAGGGCGAACAGGAGCAGCGAGCGCTGGAGCAGAGGCACCAAAGGGCGAAACCGGCAACAGCTCAGCCTGGCACTGGCCTCCATGAGCGATGGAAGCGATGCAGGATCTGCATGGTTTTCGGTGAACCCCATCAAGAAGGCGCCCCATGTGGGGGCGCCTCAGCACCGGTTGCAGCGGTCAACTCCTCACACCAAGGACTGCCGATCGGGTGTCTGTGGTTTCACGCATCACCTGTCTGGGGCCTGGCAGGTCAGGAATGGGGATCACGTCTCTGGGAAGAGATGCTCGGGGCTTGACCTTCTCGGCTGTGATCCCGGCTCGAGTTATGCAACCCAAGAGTGAAGAACGCCGATAACAGAGCTGGCGTATCGCTCTCTGCGGCTACGGGATGACGTTCGCGCTGCGTCATCAAGTTCACCTGTTGTGTGTCGCATCGTTGGCGCACCTGCAGCATCCTCCGTTTCGATGCGCCGGCTGCATGGATTGGCGGACGGACCTCAGGCCTCGGAGCCGTCGGCAGCCTGGGTGGCCGGCAGGTGGCCGGTCTTGACCCAGATCGTGCAGCCCGCCTCACTCCAGGGCCGGTGCACGCTGCCCGGTGGATTGCGCAGCCAGCTGCCAGCTGGATAGCTGCCGTGCTCGTCCTGAAACACGCCATCCAGCACGAAGATCTCTTCCCCGCCGGGATGGCCATGGAGCTGAAACACCGTGCCCGGAGCCCCCGCCACTGCTGAGCACTCAGAGCAGCCGGGAATCGAAACGGAAGGGTTCGTTCCTGAGGATCCGCACCCGGTTCATCTCTGGATGGCGTGGATTGAGCAGGACATTGCTTTCGACCGGCACCACCGTTGAAGGCACGCGCAGACCCACGCTGGATTTCCGCATCAGCCTGTCCGTGCCGATGGCCTGCGTGCTTTCCGGTGCCGGCACTCGGCTCCAGTCATCCGGCGCCTGGAGCGGATCCACGTGCACCAACACTTCCAGAGCCGCCAGCGCGGCGGTAGAGGAGGCGTAGAGGATCGGATGCCCGCGGCGATGCCAGCGCCCCGAAACCATCAGCCCGCCAACACCCTCAAGCGTGGTGTCGACATGCGGTTCCCGGGCGATGCGCCACAGAAGCATCAGCCGAACACGCCGTAGCTGAGACGCAACAGAACCTCCTCGACCTGGCGGGCGCCGATGTCGGTATCGAGCATCTGCAAGGGCACCTCACCTCCCAGGGCCCGATTGGGAGCCAGAAGCCACAGCCGTGCCTTCGCCAGGGCTCCCAAGACCTCGATGGCCTGGGCAACGGTGCGGGCCAGCCGGAACAGCCGATCGGACTCCTGTGCCGTGAGCTGATCGGTCTTGCGATGTCGTGCAAAAGTTCGAGCCGGGATGCCGAGCAGAACAGCGATCTCGACGCTGGGCAGGTCCAACTGAGCGGCCAGAACCTCAAGAGCCGCGAAGGGAAGGCCAGCGCGGATGGCAGCCAGCAGCTCTACTGCAGTGCTCGGCTCGAGGCCCAAGACCTCGGCCGGTCCCTGCAGGCGGGATGCAGACGCAATCCAAGTGGTTGCCATGTGGCCACTCCAATGATGCCAGTTGGCACAAGCAACGACAGGGCTGCTGCCCCTGATGCTCACGCACCCTCCATCCCCCTCGGGTGCTGGCTCGGACCGCTGAGCGGTAGATCTTCACGCGAGCCTCTGGACCACCCGGCCCAGCACAGGGGTGTGGGCCGGTTCGCAGCCGAGTCCCAGGATGGGGCCCTTTTGTCACAAGGTTGATCGGCGCTTGTGCTCTCAGGTTTGCTCCTGGAGGGCACGGTTGCTGTCGTCTAACAGGGGTGGCAATCCATCAATGACGGGCTTCCAGAGGATGTCGAGGTTGATGTCAACATAGGCATGCACAAGACGATTTCGCATCCCGATGATATCCCGCCAAGGTATATTGCTGTGCTCAGTCTTTGTCTCTTCGCTCAATTGCCCTGCAGCCTCACCGATGATCTCGATCGCCTTGATCAGGGCCCATGTCAGTTGGCGATCGGCTTCGAGGTCTTGGCGATGGCGACCGCTTGTGAGCCTCAAGACCTCGGTTGCCGCATCAAGCATGTGGTGAAGGCGGATGTCACCGTCATTCTTCATCTTGAATCTGCGCCTGCTCGATCACCCTGGCTCGGAAGTACCGGCTCAAATCTTCAGGAGTTCGTCAATCCACCTTGCGCCCCCCCAGCCACCCGGCCACCGCAGCCGCGGGAGAGCGGCCCTGCCATCCGCCCCCATCACCGGCCCCGGAGCGAAGGGCAGCTGCTGCCGACCGGAGCCTTGCAGCGTCTGCTCAGCTCTTCGGGCCAGCCTTGAACAAGGCCAGTCCGTATTCAAGGCTGCGAGCTCTGCACGCATCAGGCCTTTGCGGATCCGGAGGCAGCAACGCAACGGCAACTCCCAGGCCGTGCGTATCCCGGCCGAGCTCGCCTATGAGCGCAGCGATCTGGAGCTGGAGATCGAGCGCTGCGGCGATGAGCTGCGCATCAGACCGGCCAGCCGCCCCATCACCGGTGCGCTGGAGGCGCTGACAGCCTTCTCGCCCTCGTTCTTGGCGGAGGGCCGCGAACAGGACCAGCAGCAGGAGCGGGAATCGCTGTGAGCCTCAGGATCCGCTAACTGCTCGACACCAATATCTGCATCGACCTGATGAAGCACCAGCCCCCGCAGGTGGCGGTGCGGTTCTCCGCTTGCAGGGTCGGAGAGGTGCTCATCTCGGCGATCACCGCCGCAGAGCTCGAGTACGGGGTCGTGGCCTCCGGGGTCGATGCAGAGCGCAACAGTGCTGCGCTTGCTCGCTTTCTGCTCGAGGTGCCCGTGGCGCCCTTCGATGGGACAGCTGCCAGGGTCTACGGCGCCATCCGCTTGGCGAGCCGGGAGCGGCGCAGGGATGCTCTCGACAAGCTGATCGCTGCGCACGCCCTGGCACTCGACGTCACCCTGGTGACCAACAATCCCCGCGACTTCGTTCCCTACGCCGGCCTGAGAATTGAGAACTGGGTGGACTGATCCC
>B570J29032_109959434_pt1 | contig 25639 bp, 21 predicted proteins | sample LakMenEpi16Nov12_FD_29032 | JGI IMG/M metagenome (IMG submission 29032) | reverse complement strand
CATCAAGCGGAGACCATTCCTTATAGTGAAGATTGGGTTTTGCAACTTAAAAATGGCATCCACTTGGGCACTTTTCCGCTAGCGAAACTCAACCATGACTATACTTTACTTTTAGCAGATGTTATTCAGAATTTTATTAACAAATATCAGATACAAAACATTGATGCTGTTTGTAGTCATGGTCATACCATTAAACATGAACCAGATAAAGGATTTACGCTTCAAATAGGAAATTTATCATTATTAGCAGAAATCATAAAACGAAATGTGGTTTGCGATTTTCGGGTTCAGGATGTTGCGCTTGGTGGTCAAGGCGCACCACTTGTGCCAATAGGTGATGAGTTGTTGTTTTCTCAATACGATTTTTGTTTAAATTTGGGAGGATTTTCAAACGTGTCTTTTAATAAAGATGGTCAAAGAATAGCCTTTGATATTTGCCCTATCAATACGGTTTTAAATCATTTGGCCAATCAATTGGATTTACCTTATGATAAGGGAGGAGAAATAGCAAAAAGAGGACAAGTTCATTTAGATTTATTAAAAGAACTTAATACTATTGAATATTATCAAAAACAACCGCCAAAATCTTTAGGGGTTGAGTTTTTGTCAGAAGTTTTTTACCCCATTTTAAATAAATATCAAATGACCATTCCAGATTTAATGAGAACCTGTGTGGCTCATTTTTCTGATCAATTAGCCTATGCTTTAAATAAACCAAACACCCAAGTTATATGTACTGGTGGCGGCGCATATCATCAATTTTTGATACATGAATTGCAATTAAAGATTCCAGAAACAGTCTTGTATATACCAGATGACAACCTCATTCAATTTAAAGAAGCGTTAATTTTTGGTTTTTTGGGTGTTTTAAGATTAAGGGAGGAAGTGAATGTGTTGGCTAGTGTAACAGGCGCAACAAAAGACCACAGTTCAGGTGTTATTTTTGGAGCATAATCCAGCTTTTCGCTGCTAGTCCGCATAAAAAAGTAGATTTTGCTACAGCTTTTTTAGGCTTCTAAAGTCGCCTGCAAAGCTATGCAAAATCTTACTTTTTTATTTACGGGCTATTCGCTGCAATCTGGGCTAAAAATTGTTCTAAAAATTGAAGATTTTCACAATATAAATTTGTAAATTTGCGAACCGAAAAACTTACTTATTTACATCCAAATTAATTACTTGAATATTCATGAAAGATTTACTTCAAAAATTCGAAGATAAAAGTCCGGAAATTGTATTTCATTGGCGTGACGCCGAAACTGAAGCAGAGGGTTGGACCGTTATTAATTCCCTTCGCGGGGGTGCTGCGGGTGGTGGCACACGGATGCGAAAAGGACTAGATTTGAACGAAGTATTATCATTAGCAAAAACCATGGAGGTTAAATTTTCTGTTTCAGGCCCTGCTATTGGCGGTGCTAAATCAGGCATTAATTTTGACCCGCAAGATCCGCGAAAGAAAGGTGTTTTGGAGCGTTGGTATAAAGCCGTTTCACCTTTATTGAAAAATTATTACGGCACTGGTGGTGATTTAAATGTAGATGAAATACATGAGGTGATTCCAATGACCGAAGAATGTGGGGTTTGGCATCCACAGGAAGGTGTGTTTAATGGTCATTTTAAACCAACAGAAGCCGATAAAATTAACCGTATTGGTCAATTGAGACAAGGGGTAATAAAAGTTATAGAAAACCCAAATTATTCACCTAATGTACTAAGAAAATATACCGTTGCTGATATGATTACTGGTTTTGGCGTGGCAGAAGCAGTAAAACATTTTTATACCATATATGGTGGAACTGTAGTCGGAAAAAAGGCCATTGTTCAAGGTTTTGGCAACGTTGGTTCCGCTGCTGCTTATTATTTAACGCAGATGGGAGCCAAAGTGGTTGGTATTATCGACAGGGATGGCGGTTTAATTAATGAAGCAGGTTTTTCGCAAGAAGAAATGACCAGTTTGTTTTTGAATAAAGATGGCAATAAATTAGTGGCTGAACAAATGATTCCTTTTGCAGAAATTAATGAAAGAATTTGGTCGCTTAATGCACAAATTTTTGCACCCTGCGCCGCTTCTAGATTGGTTACACAAGCCCAAGTTAATCAAATGATCAGTCATGGCTTAGAAGTGATTTCATCAGGCGCCAATGTGCCTTTCGCGGATAAAGAAATTTTCTTTGGTCCTATCATGGAAAGCACAGACCAAAAAGTTAGTTTAATTCCTGACTTCATTGCCAATTGTGGTATGGCAAGAGTTTTCGCATATTTCATGGAGAAAAAAGTGGAAATGACAGATGAAGCCATCTTTAATGATACTTCTGAAAGAATTAAACGCGCTTTAGAAAAAACCTACCAAATTAATTCATCAAAATTAAATTTAAGCGCAACCGCATTTGAAATCGCCTTAAAGCAATTAATCTAATTTTTATCGTATGATCATTTTTATTATTCTCGTTTTTGTTATCGGTTATCTATCCATTACTTTAGAGCATCCTTTAAAATTAGATAAAACGGTTCCAGCAATTATTATGGCCGCTATGATGTGGGCGTTTTTAGGTTATGGTTTTAATGAAGGTTGGTTTTCCATAATTGATGAGCATAGCCATGTTTTTCATATTAGTCAAGGTGCAGAAGCACTGGAAGGATTTAAAATCAATTTATCTCATCATTTTTCAAAAATTGCGGAGATTTTAATTTTTCTAATTGGTGCCATGACTATTGTTGAAATCATTGATTTGCACCGTGGTTTTGACATCATAAAAAGTAGAATTAAAACAAATAACAAAAAGAAGTTGTTGTGGATATTGGGCATTTTAGCATTTTTTCTCTCTGCAATTATTGACAACTTAACCACTACCATTATTATAGCAACACTACTTCGTAAATTAATTCCCGTAAAGGAATATCGCATTTGGTTCATCTCATTGGTGGTTATAGCTGCAAATGCTGGTGGTGCCTGGTCGCCAATTGGCGACGTAACTACTACTATGTTATGGATAGACGGCAAAGTTTCTGCTATTGGTTTAAGTGAATATTTGATTGTTCCTTCAATTTTGTGTTTTGTTGTGCCATTTGCTATTGCTTCATTCATGAAACCTTTTCAAGGTGAAGTCCCACGGAAAATTTTGAAAGATGAGTCAGAATCAGAAAGGTTATTGAGTAGTAGAAAGATGTTGATTGTTGGTTTGCTTGGTATTATCTCAGTGCCTATTTTTAAAATGGTTACTGGTTTACCACCTTTTATAGGTATGATGTTGGCCCTAGGCATGGTTTGGCTTTTTTCTGAATATGTGTCACCATTCAAAAATTTTAACAAAAAAGACAAACATCTGTATTCAGGTCATAAAGCCTTAAGTAAAATTGAATTTTCTAGTATACTGTTTTTCTTAGGCATTTTAATGGCTGTTGCAGCTTTAGAGTCTCTCGTATTTGGACAACTAAATGGTCAAGAGGTTGGTACTTTGCGTTTTGCCGCACAAAGCCTCAGTGATGCCATTCCAAATATGGATGTGGTAGTCATCTTGTTAGGTGTGCTTTCGGCGGTTATAGATAACGTGCCACTTGTTGCTGCATCTATGGGTATGTATACTTATGAAATGGATCATCCAGTATGGCACTTTATTGCCTATAGTGCAGGAACAGGAGGTAGTATGCTGATCATTGGTTCTGCTGCTGGTGTTGCCGCAATGGGTATGGAAAAAATAGATTTCGTCTGGTACCTCAAACGCATTACCTGGTTAGCTTTTGTTGGCTTTTTAGCTGGTGCTTTATGCTTTATATTTATAGAACATTTTATTAGATAGATTATAGCGTTCGGGCGGGTTTTTCGTTAAAGTCCGCAGGCAAAGCCCTTATTTTTCTATAGCTTTTTTCTGGCTTTAAGAAAAAATTTTACCGTTGGACACCCTCTTTGTGGAGAGGGAAGGGGTGAGGCTTGTCGCCATCAAAATCTAAAAAATAAGGGCTTTGCCTTTACGGGCTATCACTACAACCCCTAACGCAGCATGTGCAAAACAGAAATATTTTAAACTAAACCATTTTTATAATTTCTATTGATATTTGACATTGCTATTGTAATTGCTATTGTCATTGTCATTGTCATTGCTATTGTTATTGTCATTGCTATTGTTATTGAAATTTGTTTTTTGTAACGCCATTGTTAATATCTCTCTTTAAAACATTTTATTTTTTAAATTGAAAAGGCAATGTTTTTGATTTAATTTCGTTTGTTAATTAAATATTTAAAATTATGCAAAGCGAAGTTGTTCCAACAGCCGAAGATTTAACACAAGTTGCTGAACCTGTCGAAAAAACCTTATCCATTTGGGAACTGATGACTACAGGCGGTTTAAGTGGCCAGATGATCATGTTTGTACTAGTTTTACTACTTTTTGTAGCTTTATATCTTTATTTTGAACGATTATTTGCCATTAATGCCGCCTCTAAGATTGACGGCAGTTTTATGAATAATATCAAGATGCAAATCATGCAAGGCAAGCTGGATGGTGCAAAAATGTTATGTGTACAATCTAATTCACCAGTAGCCAGATTAATAGAAAAAGGCATTTCTAGAATTGGTAAACCCCTTGAAGATATCAATGCTGCAATCGAAAATGCCGGTAAACTAGAAATTTATAAATTAGAAAAAAATGCTAGTATTTTGGCTACTATTGCTGGTGCTGGTCCAATGATAGGTTTTCTCGGCACCGTTATTGGTATGATTCTAGCTTTTCACAAAATGGCAAGCGGTGGCGGGCAGATTGAAGTAGGAGAACTTTCGGAAGGTATTTATACGGCCATGACAACAACTGTAGCAGGTCTCGTGGTTGGTATTGTTGCCTATATAGGCTATAATCACTTGGTCGTAAAAACTGATAAGGTTGTGCATATCATGGAGGCCAATGTGACAGATTTCTTGGATTTGTTAAATGAACCTTCTTAATTTTATAAAATGAAGTTAAAAGGAAGAAATAAAGTATCGGCAGAGTTTAGTATGGCTTCAATGACAGATATTGTTTTCTTGTTGTTGATATTTTTTATGATTACTTCAACGATGGTAACGACTAATGCGTTAGATTTGGTTTTGCCGAAAGCTAAAGGAAGAACCGAAAACAACAAGAGTATTTCAGTGTCAATAAATAAGGATTTGCAGTTTTTTATTGATAAACAACCCATTGAAGAATCGCAAATAGAAACACAATTGTTAGCGATGTTTCCAGAAGGTACTGAAAAAAATATTATTTTAAGAGCCGAAGAAGGCGTGCCGATTGAAAAGGCTGTTGGCGTTTTGGATATTGCTAACCGCAATCAGATAAAGGTTGTTTTGGCAGTAAGACCTAAATAATTGACAGTTTTCAGTCCCAGTTGACAGTTTTCAGTCGTAGTTTGCATTATACAGTTTACAATATACAATATACAGTAAATACAATGAAATACCTCGAAACCAAACACGAAAAAAGGGCCTTCACCATCGCAACAACCATTGTGGCACTGTTGCTTTTGTTGGCTATTTTTTTTGGTTTGTCTTATATGGATCCACCGCCAGAAAATGGTATTGCCATTAATTTTGGGAATGTGGATGAAGGTATGGGCAACGATAATTCTCCTGAGTTAACCAAAAGTTCACCGACGCCTACCGAAACCACGCCGCCTCCGCCATCGGCAGAAGAACAAGTATTGACACAAGACGATCTAGAGGCAGAAGTAATAAAAGCCACCAAAGAAAAAGCAAAACCACAAAAACCAAAAGAAACAACAGTTAAAAAACCATTGGAATCTAAAGTTGAAGCCAAAAAACCATCGCAGCAGACGACCGATGCTTTGTCTAATTTATTGAATGGTCCAAAGCAAGATGGCACAACAAGCGCAAGTGACGGCAACGGCAAAAAACCAGGTAATCAAGGGGCTTTAGATGGCAGTATTTATGCTAATAGTTATTATGGTAGCGGTTCTGGCGCAGGCGCAGGTTCTGGAAAAGGTTGGGGTTTAGCTGGAAGAAATTTAGCTGGTTCTGGAAAAGTTTTGCAAGAGTGTAACGATGAAGGCACCATTGTGGTGCAGATTACAGTTAATCGGCAAGGGGTTGTCACTGAAACTAATTTTAGTGCTAAGGGTTCAACTTCTACAAGTACTTGTTTGAAAAAAGCTGCTTTTGAAACAGCAAAAAAATACCGTTGGAATCCTGATGGTAATGCCCCTGAAAAACAAGTCGGCTTTATTGTTGTAAACTTTCGAACTGGCGAATAATGACTTATCAGGAGGTTTTAGATTGGTTGTTTTCTCAATTGCCGATGTATCAAAATCAAGGCATTTCTGCCTATAAGGCAGATTTGAGTAATACGCATTTATTGATGCAGCATTTGAATCATCCGCATCATGCAGTCAGGTGCATACATGTAGGAGGAACAAATGGCAAAGGGTCAACGTCTTCTTTGCTGGCATCTGTTTTGCAGGAAGCAGGCTACAAAGTTGGCCTCTACACTTCTCCGCATTTAAAAGATTATCGTGAACGGATAAAAATTAATGGCCAGTCTATTTCAGAACAAGCAGTTATTGATTTTGTAATACAAAATAAATCTTTTTTTGAAAATCAGCAGTTAAGTTTTTTTGAAATGACCGTTGGTTTAGCCTTTGAATACTTTAAAAACGAAAAGGTTGATTATGCTGTTATTGAAGTTGGTTTAGGCGGTCGTCTTGATTCAACGAATGTGATTCAACCTATATTATCTGTTATTACAAATGTTGGATGGGATCACATGAATATTTTAGGAAATAGTTTAGAAAAAATTGCTTTTGAAAAAGCGGGTATAATTAAATCGAATACACCAATTGTCATAGGCGAATATCTACTAGAAACCAAAAATATTTATTTAGACAAAGCCAAACAAGAGCAGGCGAATATTTATTTCGCATCTGATGAAATAGGGGAGACGCCAGCTTGTGCTTTATTGGGCGACTATCAAAGGCATAATAAAAAAACCGCTGTTAAGGCCGTTGAGATATTGATAAATTTAGGACTTCATATTTCTGACCAAAACCTTTTAGACGGTTTTATGAATGTTCTTCAAAATACAGGGCTTAAGGGTAGATGGCAAATTTTAAGTCAAATGCCAAAAGTTGTCACAGATATTGCGCACAATTGTGATGGTCTAAAAGTTGTTTTGGAACAAATTTCTAAGGAAAATTATGAAAATCTCCATTTTGTTTTAGGTTTTTCTAATGACAAAGATTTAAGTAAAATATTGCCATTGTTTCCTAAAAACGCTTACTATTATTACTCCAAGCCTCAAGTGAAAAGAGGTCTTGACGCGAATATTTTACAAAAGGAAGCTATTAAACATGGTTTGCTTGGTCAAACTTTTGACAGTATTCAAACGGCATTTGATTATGCCAAATCGCAAGCAAGTAATCTTGATTTTATTTATATTGGTGGCAGTTCATTTGTTGTAGCTGAGGTGCTGTGAAGAAATCGTGGACAATTTGTAAAAGAAATTAGTTTAGGTATTTAAAACCTTTTTTATAGGTTAATTTTTTTTAACATTTTTATAATAATGCTTTTTTAACAAGTATTATAGTTGAATGACTGTCACGATGAGATAAAAAATGCGTTTGAAATTTTCACTGAAATTGTTACTATCTAACTCTATCTATATCTACAAAGTTCTAAAACGGCTATATAAATATTAAAGTGCAATAAAAATCAAAGACCGAAAAATTTTCTAGATTTCAAAAAAAAACCCTCACATGGCTGCAAGGGTTTCCTTATATGATTGATCGATTTAATCAGCTAAAAACTCTTCAAAAGTTTTCAATTTAAAAGCAACCCCATTTTTGGTAGCGGCGTCATTTAATTTTGAGAAATTAGTTGTTTTTATATTTTCAAATTTAGTTTTTGCCTTATTAAAGAGATCCATTACACTGTCAATATTTGCTTTTTGAGCCGGTGAAGGCGCATCATATTGACCTGCAACTGAAGAATAGATTGCGCCTAATTTTTCTCTCAACTGTTTTTCTACAGTGCCAACATAGTTATCTCCAGTAGTAATAACCATCGTGTTTTTTAAAGCATTGAGATCAGATGAAATTTTCGTATTAGCTTTTTTCAAAGCAGGTATTTTTTTGGCTAATTCATCTGAAACTTTGATCATTTCATCTATTTCATAAACCATATAGGCCAATTCTTGCACTTTGTCAAACAACAGACGAACAGTTTTGTATTGCTCATCACGCGAAGCTAATGTAATGACACTTTTTGGATCATTTATTATTTCAAATTCTTGAGTATATGTTTCCTTACCTTTGGTTAATATGGCTTTATATTTTCCGGCAGGAGCCATAGGTGTAGAAAATCCGCTAAAATCCATTGTTTTGCCTTGGGCGGTTTTAGGACCTTTTTCATTAAAGCCCCAACTAACAATGTTTATACCTTTTTGATTAGCTGCAGGAAGTTTTACAACTTTTTTTCCATTGGCATCTTGAATTTCAATTTCCATTTTCCCAAATGTATTTCTCTTTTTTAAGTAATATACAATTTGAGCTGATCGATTTGGATTAGGGCCTACAAACTCTAATTCTGAAGCTGTTCCGCCAAAACTTGATTCTTCAAACTTTGGAAAAGATTTGGTAGTAAAAAAATGAACATCTTTTTTCACGACATCTTGCGTTACTTGTCTTAATACACTTACATCATCAAGAATAATAATCCCTCTACCATGCGTTGCCATCACTAGATCATTAGTTTTTTTGTGCAAATCTAGATGAAATATTGATGCGGCTGGCATCTCATTTTCAAACTTTGACCAATTTTTTCCACCATCAATGGTAATGTACAAGCCTTTTTCTGTGCCTAAAAACAATAAGTTTTCATTAATATAATCTTCTTGCAAGGTTCTCGTAAAGCCATCTACGTCTTTTGTGATGATTGATGTCCAAGTTTTACCAAAATCGTTTGTTTTAAAGGCATAAGCCTGATAGTCATTTTTGGTGTGACCATCAAAAACAGCATAAGCACTTCCACTATTAAAATTACTAGTTTCAATATGATAGCACCAAGTATTTAAGGGCAATCCTTTGATGTTTGCTGTTACATTGGACCATGTTTTTCCGCCATCTTGCGTCACTTGAACATTACCATCATCAGAACCAACCCAAATAACATTTTTATCTTTTGGCGATTCTGAAATAGTAAATAAAGTACAATGTAATTCTGCGCCTGAATTGTCTTTTGATAAACCGCCTGAATTTTCTTGATTTAATTTAGCTGGATTATTTGTGGTTAAATCTGGAGAAATTACTTTCCAAGTGGCCCCCATATCATCTGATACATGAACAAATTGACTGCCCGCATAAATTCTATCTGGATTGTGAAGACCTGTTACTATAGGTGTATTCCAGTTAAATCGCAATTTGACCATGCCTTTTTCTTGTAAAGGTTGAATGGTTTTTAATTCTTTAGTGTCCAAATTATAGCGCCAAATATTTTCGGCGCCTTGCATTTCGCTATATATAATTGGTTTTGTTGGATGTTTCAGAACTCTAAAACCATCACCGTAACCGACACTTTCCCAATCACGGGCTTCAATACCGCCATCACTTTTACTTGGTCCAAACCATGAACCATTATCTTGTAAACCGCCATAAATATTATAGGGCTCAGCATCATCCAGTGTGATATGATAGAATTGTGAAAGCGGTAAATTTCTAACGATATCTAAAGTACTGCCGCCGTTCCAACTTCTATACAAGCCACCATCTGTTGCACAATATATGCGATTACTATCATACATATCTACAGCCACATCATGTATGTCTGCATGCATATTGCCTAAATTTTTGAATGTTTTTCCACCATCACGGCTCATAGAACCTCTTAAGCCACCTTTATAAACAATATCTGGGTTTTTCGGATCTACAACGATTCGAGAAAAATAGAAAGGTCTTACAACCAATTCAAAATCACCATTCAAATATGTCCAACTTTTTCCAGCATCGGTAGATTTATACATGCCTTTTTCACTGTCTTTTTCACATTCAATCACACTGTATAAGATATCTGGATTGGAAGGTGCAATTGCCACCGCTATGCGACCCAATTGACCTGTTGGAAAACCACTATGAATTTTATTCCAAGTCTTTCCACCATCTACAGTTTTTAGTAAACTAGAATTTAATCCCCCGGAGTTAAAAGACCATGCGGTTCTTCTAAACTCCCAAAAACTGGCGTACATCACATCTGGATTTTTAGGATCAATAACCAAATCTGAACAACCAGTTTTATTATCAATAAAATATTTTTTATTCCAGGTTTTGCCACCATCGTTTGAATTATAGATGCCTCTTTCGTCACTATCTCCCCAAAGTGCGCCAAGCACACCAACCCATATGTTATCAGAATTTCTTGGATCTACTGCAATTGAAGATATTCTATCAGATTTGGTTAACCCCATATTGATAAAGTTTGCACCACCGTCTGTAGATTTATAGATACCATCTCCTGCCGAAACACTATTTCTTGTCCAGGTTTCGCCTGTTCCAACCCAAATGACTTGGTCTGGTTTGTTTGGATCTACGGTAATGCATCCTATGGATTGATTGTGCTTATCAAATATCGATGAAAAACTTGCGCCGCCATCACCACTTTTCCATACACCGCCGCCAGCTGCACCGATGTAAATAATTTGATTATTAGTAGGATGCTGCGCAATGTCTGCAATTCTGCCACTCATGATGGCTGGACCAATTTGACGAGCCTTGATATCACCAAATAATTCTTTTCCTTTTAATACGATATCCTCTTGTGCATGGGCAAAAAAAGAAAAAAGACCAACGAAAACAAAAAGTTTGAAGTTTCTCATCATTAAAATTATTCAGCTTTAAATTCTAATGCCTTTGGATCTATAGAAACATTCATTGTTATTTTTTTCACGGTCATTTCTTGACCAAACTGGTTCATTGCAAATGGGAAATATACACCTTCAACTTCTTGGTAATTGCTCATTTTTGAAGTAGACATTTGCCCTTTCATTTGCCCTTCTTTAATTTCAGATTCAGTCATTACAGGCACGTTATTTTCAGTATCAAAATAATAAAAAGTAACGTCATCTTCTTTTTGTCCATTAACTGTAACAGGTAATTTAGTCAATTTTATTTTGTAACATTCGGTACCTTCTTTAGTTTCTTTACCAATATATTCTGCAGTATATCCTTTACCTTTATAGTTTAAAAATGGATCTGGAAAATCTCTGGTAGAGACATTTTTCAAGTTTTCAATAGTTTCTGAAGGTAATTTTTCTGCTTTCATTGACATCATATTGGTTGACCAACCTGAATTACCATCAAAAGCCATTTGTGTCATTTCTTTCCCCATTAAATTAATTTTTACCAACATTTTTCCGTCCTTTGAGTTCGAAACCTCTACGGGAATCTCCATACCTTGATAGTTGGCTACCATCTCCATTTTTAGTGAAGCTATGGCTTCCAATTTTTGCTTACCACCAATGGTTTCAATATATTTGTCGATGATTTCGTCGGCTGTTTGTGCATTTGCACTTACAAAAATTAATGACATTAAAAGTGTTTTAAATAAATTTTTCATATTTAGTCGGTGTTAATTGTTAATAATTGATTGGTATTTGACTGTTTGTATTTGTTACAAATTTAGCACTTTTTATTTATATTTTTTAGATAAATAAAAAAAACCCTCACATCAATGCAAGGGTTTTGAACTTTATAATAACTTTGATGTATTACCCACCAAAATCATCAAATCTAATATTATCTGGGTCTAAACCAAAGTCTTCACCCATTTTTTGAACGGCTTGATTCATTAATGGCGGGCCACAGAAATACAATTCAATATCTTCTGGGTTTTCATGCTTAGACAAGTAATTGCTAATCACTACATTATGAATGAATCCAACAAAACCGTCGCCTTCGCCGTTTAAACCATCTTTAACTTTCCAATTATCTTCTGGTAGTGGTTCAGACAATGCCATATAGAATTTAAAGTTTGGAAAGTCTTTTTCTAAAGCTCTGAAGTGATCAACATAAAACAATTCACGTTTAGAACGCCCACCATACCAATAGGTAACAGTTCTGCCAGTTTTAACAGTACGGAATAGATGGTATAAATGAGAACGCATAGGCGCCATTCCTGCTCCACCGCCAACGTATAGCATTTCGGCTTCAGTTTCGGCGATAAAGAATTCACCATAAGGACCAGAAACAACTACTTCGTCTCCAGCTTTACAGTTAAAGATATATGAAGAAGCTATACCTGGATTAACATTCATCCAACCATTTTTAGCTCTGTCCCAAGGTGGTGTAGCTATACGAACATTCAGCATGATTTTTCTGCCCTCTGCTGGATAAGAAGCCATAGAATAAGCACGCTCTACTAAGTCTTCATTTTTCATCACCAAATCCCATAATTGGAACTTATCCCATTCAGCTTTGAACTTTTCTGGTTCACCAGGATGTTCTTCCGGATGAGCGGTAATGTCAATATCTTTGTAATTTACAACACATTTTGGAATCTCAATTTGAATATATCCACCAGCTTCATAATGCATATCATCAGGTAATTCAACAATAAATTCTTTAATAAATGAGGCTACGTTATAGTTAGAATATACTTTAGCATTAAACTTTTTGATACCAAATACCTCTTCTGGCACTTCAATAACCATGTCGCCTTTCACTTTTACTTGACAGCCTAAGCGCCAACCATCTTTTAATTCTTTTCTAGAAAAGTGAGGGGTTTCGGTAGGTAGTGCATCACCGCCACCTTCAAGGACTTTACATTTACATTGTACACAAGTTCCACCACCTCCACAAGCAGAAGGTAAAAATATTTTGCTGTTACCCAAAGTTGAAAGTAGCGTACCGCCAGCAGTTACTTCCATCTCGTTTTCACCATTGATAAAAAGTTTAACTGGGCCAGAAGCTACTAATTTTGATTTGGCAAATAAAATGACACCTACCAAAAGTAAGGTGAGCACTAGGAACGCAACTATAGTTGTAAGGACAAGTCCTGTATTAAATAAGGCTATCATTTAATTAGATGGTGTTACTGGTTCAACAATTTGTTCTGGTGAGGATTCAGGTGTAGTTTTTGCCGCTCCTTCAATAGCCTCTAAACCTTCATTAATAATTTCCTCAGATTGATAGTTTTCTTCAAGTTTATTTTCTTGTTTAACTTCAGCTTTTGCTGGGGCATCGCTACCACCAGTCAACATACCGCCAAAGGACATGAAACCAATAGCCATCAGACCAGTTAATATAAACGTCATGCCTAAACCTCTAAATGGTGCAGGAATATTAGAATATCTGATTTTTTCTCTGATAGCTGCTATTGCAACAATCGCAATAAACCAGCCCAAACCAGAGCCAATGCCATAAACTGTTGCTTGCGTTAAGTTTGCAAATTCTTTTTGTTGCATGAATAATGAGCCACCCAAAATAGCACAATTCACCGCAATAAGCGGTAAGAAAATACCTAAAGAGTTGTAAAGTTCCGGAGAAAATTTTTCAACTATCATCTCAACTAATTGCACCATTGTAGCAATGGTTGCAATAAATAAAATAAAAGTTAAAAAACTTAAATCATAGGCAGCATATTCTTCACCTAGCCAAATTAATGCACCTTCTTTTAATAAATATTCGTTTAATAAATAGTTCAGGGGCACAGTAATTAATTGTACAAAAATAACTGCTGCACCAAGACCAACAGCTGTTGATACTTTTTTAGATACAGCCAAATATGAACACATGCCTAAGAAAGTGGCAAAGACCATATTTTCTATAAAAACCGATTTTAAAAATATTTCAATTAAATCCATGTTTTAGTTTTTTTCGATTAATTTTTCATTTCTAGATCTTTGAAAACCGATAATCAAACCTAAAGTTATCAAAGCCATTGGTGCTAAAAGCATAAATCCATTGTTTTCATAGCCAATGGCATATAAACCAGTTTTGGCAACAGGATCACCTAAAACAGGGAAGCCAAATAATTTGCCAGCACCTAGAAGCTCTCTAAAGAAACCGACAATTATGAGAATCAAACCATAGCCAGCCCCATTTCCGATGCCATCTAGGAACGATTTCCAGGGGGTATTACCAAGCGCAAAGGCCTCCAAACGACCCATGATGATGCAGTTCGTAATGATTAAGCCTATAAAAACCGATAATTTTTTGGCTAAGTCAGGCATGATAGATTGCAAAACCAAATCAACTAAGATTACTAATGTGGCTACAACAACTAATTGCACAATAATCCTAATTGATGAAGGAATAATGTTTCTCATAATAGAAATTACAACATTACTCATAGCCGTTACAAAAATTACTGAAAGTGCCATGATAACTGATGCTTTGAGTTCAGCAGTAATGGCTAAAGCAGAACAAATCCCTAAAACTTGTACAGTAATTGGATTATTATCTGTTAAAGGGTCTTTTAATAAGCCCATGTTTTTAGTAGAGAATAATGATTCGTTTGCCATGGTTTTATTTTTTTAAAGTTTCAAAATAGGGTTGATAAGCTTTGTATCCTTTTTCGATCATGGTAGCTAAACCATTTCCTGTAATGGTTGCGCCTGAAAGGGCATCAACAGCATTATCTTCTTTTCTTACATTATCTGGATCGTTATTTGATTTAGATACTGCAATGCCTTTAAAATTTCCTGATTTATCAAATAAACTTTCATCTTTGAAATCATCAACGAAATAAGCTTGGGTAATGTTAGCACCTAAGCCAGGTGTTTCTGCCTTGTGGTCAAAATAAACACCATATACGGTTTTGAAGTCGTCATTTAACGTCATATAACCCCAAATAGCATCCCATAGACCAACACCTCTCAAAGCCATGATATACTTCTTTTTGCCTTCAACTTCTGCAACAAAAAGAGGCAATCTTGGTGTGCCACCAGTTTTTGCTTTATCTAATTCTCTTTTAATATTTAAGAGATAGGCTTTATCATCTGGCGTTGCTTTTTCACCTTCAATGACATATTGTTCTTTAATGATGCTTTTAAATTTTTCAACAGCGTTTGCGCGTGTCACGCCTTGTGCCTCGCCAATATTTAATGCTGCCAAAACATCTAATTGAAGTTTGATTTCTCCATTTGCTTTTCTAGTTTCAGCGGTAATGTCAGAAAAAAATGACAATAAAAAGCCAACTATCACTACCATTAGTACTGAAAATATGACCGTATAACCACTGCTGTTTACATTTAACTTTGACATAAATTAGGCTGTTTTAAGTTTTAAACGTTTCATTCTCTTCTTTATATTGCCTTGAACCACATAATGATCAATGGTTGGTGCCATGACATTCATTAATAAAATAGCCATCATTACACCTTCTGGATACGCAGGATTGAAAACACGTATCAAAACGCTTATCAGTCCAATAAAGAAACCATAATAAATTTTACCTAAAGCAGTTTGCGCACCAGTTACTGGGTCAGTAGCCATATAAACTATACCAAAGGCCAAACCACCTACTAATAAGTGTTGCCAAAATGGGAAACTCATTAAAGCATAAAATTTACTTGTTTCTGTAATTACACCAGCAGATACAACCCAGTTAAAGATAAGACCCATAACAACCGCTCCTACTATTGAACTTAGGATGATGCGTAAGCTACCAATACCAGATAGAACCAATATGGCTGCTCCGATAAGAATCATCAAAACAGATGTTTCTCCAACAGATCCTGGTATAAAGCCCATAAACATATCCCACCAGGAGTAGGTTGTGGGGTTGTTAGATGCTAACGTGCCTAAAATAGTCTCGCCAGAAATCATGTCAACGCCGTTTGCTTTTTTAACACCATCAACAGCACCATGAACCCAAACTTTATCCCCTGACATCCAAGCTGGATACGCAAAGAATAAGAAAGCTCTAACAGTTAATGCTATATTTAGCACATTCATGCCTGTTCCGCCAAATAATTCTTTACCGATAACTACACCAAAGATAACAGCAACTGCCAACATCCATAGAGGTATATCAATAGGAACAATTAAAGGAATAAGCATACCAGATACTAAATAGCCTTCTTCAACTTCATGTTTTTTATAAGTAGCAAATAAAAACTCAACACCTAAACCCACACCATAAGAAACGGCCAAAAGTGGTAAAATCTTAGAAGCACCTAATAAAAAGTTGTCTAAGGTTAAAAATTCTGCAACACCATTTACTTGATAATAATGTTGATATCCTGCGTTAAATATACCAAATAACAAACATGGAATCATAGCCATGATTACCGTATTCATCACACGCTTCAGGTCGGCTGCATCACGCACGTGAGCACCGCTGTGTGTGGTTATATTTGGCACATACAAAAACGTATGCAACGCATTAAACGTTTGCTCCATTTTTGTGCCTTGGTATTTTAATTTTAATTCGTGTAATTTATCTTTTAATCCCATTTTATAATAATTAAGGGTTAACCTACTTCTTTCATCATGAGGTCTAAACCATTACGCACAATGGCTTGATGATCTTGTTTAGACACACAAACATACTCTGTTAAAGCAAAATCTTCAGGAGCCACTTCATAAATACCCATTTGCTCCATATTGTCAATGTCACTAACTAAAATAGCTTTCAACAATTGCATTGGATAAATGTCTAATGGACAAACTTTCTCATATTCGCCAGTTAAAACAAAACCTCTATGTTCACCATTAGTATTGGTGTTGAGGTCATATTTTTTCTTGGGCGTTAAAAAAGAAAACATACCTGCTTTATATACACTAAACTTATTTGGTCTTGGTAAATTCCATCCAAAGAAATCGTAGTCATCACCTTCTGGTATAGCTGTAACTTGATAATCGTAATATCTTAAGGTATTTGATTTCAAGCCTGTTAAAACATCACCGCTAATCAGTCGATATTTGCCATTTTCTAGATTATTCTTAGTAATATCTGCCATTTGAACGCCAGGAAGCGCTTTGGTATAAGCATTCTTTTTAAAACCTGTACCAGTTAAAGCAACAATTTTCTCTTGATTAAAAACTCCGGTTTCAAATAGTTCGCCAATAGTAGCAACGTCGAATGCGTTTAAAACCCAAACGCGCTCGCCTTTGTTAATCGGGTCAATTTTAGCAATTTGTGTTGAAACTAAACCTACAGGGTGTTTACCAGAACCTATATGTTTTTCTACACCTTGGATGTTGGTGAAAGATTCTGATTTTTTCGAAACAGTTAAGTGAACTTTTCCAGCCGTTAATTTTGATAAAGCATTAAAACCTGCTTGCAAGAATTGCGCTTTTTCTTTTAGAATAAAATCTTCGTCTGGCGCTAACGGTGCAGATTGAATACCAGTCACAAAAATACTTTTTGGTTTATCTGAACTCAAAGCGACCACATCATAAGGCCTTTGCTTGATTAGAGTAAAGGCGCCACTTGCTAGCAAATGCGCTTTTACTTCTTCTTCCGACATAGTTTTTGGATCTTTTTTGCCATGGTTTAATGCTTCTTGAGAACCATCTGAAGCTATTTTAATTTCTAAAATAACTCTTTTATCACCACGAACAATTTCCTGAATTTTGCCACTTACTGGCGACACAACCTGCACACTTTCGTCTTGTTTAAAATAATAAACAGGTTGTCCAGCCTTTACTGTATCGCCTTCTTTCACTAGCATTTTAGGTGTTTTACTGTGAAAGTCTGAAGGCACCAAGGTGTAAACAGTAGATTTAGAGCTCGCTAAAATTTCTGGTTTTGCTTCTCCCTTTAATCTAATGTCTAGTCCTTTTTTTACACGGATGTCTTTGGACATAGTTAAGAAATATAAACGTTAATATTTGTAAAAAACTTGCGTTTGATTTATATTAAAAGCATGATTTTAGCATGACTTTTTAAAAATCGTGCAAATGTAGTAATAATTAAAAGAAAACAAAAGTTAAAAATCTTAGGGTTTTGTTAAATATATAATTTAGAATTAATTTAAATAATTTTGTTTTATGCGACCTGTTTTTTATTTTCTAAAATTTTCGAATAAGTTTTAGAAAATAACTTTTTTTGATATATCAAAAGGTATTTTAAGGCAATTTTTTTGTAGCAACCAACGTAATTAATCAAAAAGTAGTTAATACTTTTACTTTGGTATTATTTTTTATTACTTTTACCTAAATTTTATAAACATGCACAGATTTGTTCTTTTTGTCTTAATGTTTTTCTTTTTGAGTCATTCACAAGTTCAACGTGAAGTCATGCCACCCTACAATATCAAAACGATAACTTTTATGCAAGGTGATAAAAATGTGGTTCCTATTTTTAGGTTGAATGATGCTTTTTCCCTTGAGTTTGATGATTTATATGCCACCGAAGCCAATTATTATTATAAAATTATTCATTGTGATTATGATTGGAAAAAAAGTCAATTGGTGCCAGTAGAGTATCTAGGAGGTGTTGATAATCAAAGGATTATCACCTATTACAATTCGAGAAATACTTTGCAAAGCTTTTCTCATTTTAAGTTATCAATTCCTAATAGTTTTACTACACGCTTAAAAGTTAGTGGTAATTATTTGGTTGAAATTTATAATAATGATGAAGAACTTGTTTTTTCAAGAAAGTTTATCATTTATGAAGATATTGTCCAAGTACCCATTCAGGTGCGAAGTGCACGCGATGTGCGAGTGGTTAATCAAAAGCATAATTTAGATTTTATAGTTAAACCAGGTGATTTTTTGCTCCAAAATCCTATTAAAAATATAAAATTGAACATTTTTAAAAATGGCATGATTAATCAGGGCATCATGAATGTAAAACCGATGTTTACTTTAGCTAATGATTTGGTTTATCGTTATGATAAGGAAACCCAATTTTGGGGAGGTAATGAGTTCATGTTTTTTGATACCAAAGACATAAGAGGGAATATCGGTAATGTGGCCTTTGTTGATTCACAATCTGGCGATTTATATAAGATGTACCTATTTACGAATGTGCCCAGGTCAAAATTCCCTTATACTTTTTTACCAGATATCAACGGTAATTTTGTTATCCAAAATGTTATGGCTCAACAAACTTTTGCAACGGAGTCTGATTATACTTGGATTAAATTTTCTTTGAAGTCAGATAAATATGCAGACCGAGATGTTTTTGTTTCAGGCTTGTTTAGCAATTTTGCAAATACCGATGAATTTAAAATGACTTATAACGATAAGGATGGCAATTATGAGTTGTATTTGTTGATGAAACAGGGTGTTTACAATTATCAGTATACATTAGTTGATCGAAAAGGAAAAGTAGATGATGAAAATGCTATTGATGGTAACTTTTTCCAAACGGAAAACGACTATTATGTAATGGTCTATTATCGTGCGGATAATGACCGATTTGATCGGGTAATTGGCAAAGGCGTAGGCACTTCGTTAAATATTGTTAAATGATTATCTAGTGGTCAAACTGTTTTTTTAAAGCATTTATAGTAAGTAAAATATAGCTATGTCCTCAAAAAGAACTTGTATTCATTGCGACTATCCTTTGGAAGCAAATTACAAATTTTGCCCGAATTGTAGCCAAAAAACTGCATTCAAAAGGTTTACACTCGGACGATTTTTGGACGATTTTTTTAACTCAGTAATTTCTTATGATTCAAAAGGGATAAACACTTTAAGATCGATGTTAAGAAAGCCAGGTCAAGCGGCGTTGACCTTTGTAAATGGCGATAGCATTAAGTATGTTAATCCTTTTAGATTATATTTGTATATATCGTTTTTGTACTTTTTTATTTCAAATTTAGCCGAAACCACAAGGGAAGTTTTTTTTGAAGAGGGAAAAATTATCAAGCTATCGGAGGTTAAAAAAGAAAAAGAAAAACCAACAATTAGAACAAATAATTTTAATTTTTTTGGGGATAAAATTAATACCAAAGGTGATAGCATAGTTGTTCAACCTGCCAAAGCCTTTGATTCGCTATCTAGCTTTAAAAAAGCGATAAAAATTTCAGCAAATTTCAAAGATTATAGAACACTTTATCCTGATAAATCCAAAGAAGAATGTTTTGCTGAATTAGGTTTTAAAGACAATTTTTGGAACAATTATCTCTATAAAAAAAGTGATTTTAGTCTTGATAATGACGAAGAAAATTTTGTAGAACATGTTTTGCAAAAAGTACCTTTATTATTATTTTTTAACATTCCTATTATCAGCTTGTTATTGCTTTTAGTGCAATTTAGACAGCCATTTAATTTTACAGAAAGTATGATTTTGATGTTTCATTACATGACAATAGTGTTTTTTATATTAATTTTTGCTAAAATTTTGGATGTTATTGATAACGGTGATTTTTTTTCAGAATCTGTTTTTGGATTTATCATGCCACTTTATTTTTATAAAACATTAAGAAATTTTTATCAGCAAAGTCGGATGAAAACTATTTTAAAATTTGTAATTTTGTCTTTTTTATTTTTGGTATCTGTAAGTGTCATGTTTTTCTTTAATTTTGTCTTTTTATTTTTAACCTATTAAGATGATATCTCAAATTACAAAAGGTGTAAAAATTTCTGTCGAAACGCATTATGAGGGTTGTGTTAAAAACAACAACCGATTCAAACACGCCTTTTCTTATTTCATTTCAATTGAAAATACCAGTCATGATTCCATCTTTTTGAAATCTAGGTATTGGGAGATATTTGATGCATTAAATCCAAAGGAAACTGTGGTTGGAGAGGGCGTTGTGGGACTAAAACCAACCATCAAGCCAGGTGAAATTTTTAGGTATCAATCTGGTGTCGTAGTCAATACACCTTTTGCAAGTATGAAAGGCTATTTTAGAATGTTTAATTTAACAAGTACAACCGAGTTTAAAGTTTATGTGCCCTCATTTAAATTAAACCCAGATTTTGTTTCAAATTAAAGTATGATTTTACTGGTTATTTTCTAAATCTCTATAAATCAATTCCCACACCATATCTTTTATTTGATCTTTATCATCTATGGTTAAGTCTTTTGTTGCTATAGCTGGATGAACAATCACACGCATTGGACCTGGACTGCCACTAAAAAATTCATAAGAAAACCTTCTCTTATTATCTAAAAAACTTAAAGGTAAAATAGGTAATTGGTGTTCAATGGCCAATCTGAAAGCCCCATCTTTAAACGGCGATAAAACTATGGATTTATCATCTGGTACTAGACCTTCAGGAAAAATACAAATACTCAGTCCTTGATTAATTCTGCTTTGTGCCCTTTGGAAAACTTCAAATCTGCTTTTTTTACTTTTTCTATCAACCAAAATGCTACTACGCTTATAAAAAAATCCAAAAATGGGATATTTAGATAGTTCTTTTTTGCCTACAAAAACAAAAGGATTTTTAACAGCAATTAGCATCAACATGACATCTGTCATGCAAGTATGATTCGCTACAATCATAAAACTTTGTTTTTCGTTTACAGCGGTTAAATGTTTAATTTTTGGGTAAAAACCCATCCCGTATAAAACGATTTTTGCCCAAAAACGTGCAATTTTGAAAAAAGAGGGATACCAACTTTCTTTCAATAAACTGATTATTAGTGCTGGCGACATCACGATGATTGGTATAATAATCAACAAATAAAACCAAATGCGCCAAATGATATAAAAGGGATACAATAAATATTTCATGCCTCAAAAGTAGATAATTCTTTAGATTTATTTAAATTTGCACGTTAAAAATAATATAATGGCGAAAATCCTTACAGGTATCCAAAGTACAGGTACACCCCATTTGGGCAATATTTTAGGCGCCATTAAACCTGCCATTGAGATGGCAAATGAGCCTAATAATCAATCTTTTTTGTTTATTGCTGATTTACATTCTATTACGCAAATTAAAGATCCAGTTTTTTTAAAAGAAAGCACTTATAGCGTGGCAGCAACTTGGCTGGCTTGTGGCTTAGATATTGAAAAAGTTGTCTTCTACAGGCAATCAGATGTGCCGCAATGCACAGAGTTGAGTTGGTATTTAAGTTGTTTTTTTCCTTATCAAAGATTGTCGCTGGCACACAGTTTCAAAGACAAAGCTGACCGTTTGGAGGATGTGAATGCAGGACTTTTTTCTTATCCGATGTTAATGGCGGCTGATATCTTATTGTATGATGCCGAAATTGTGCCTGTTGGTAAAGATCAATTGCAACATATTGAAATGACACGCGATGTGGCCGCTAGATTTAATCATCAAATGGGAGAAACTTTTGTATTGCCAGAAGGTAAAGTGCAGCAAGAAACTATGTATATTCCAGGGACTGATGGTCAGAAAATGAGCAAATCTAGAGGTAATATTATTGATATTTTTTTAGATGAAAAAGCTTTGAAGAAGCAGATTATGGCCATTGCAACCGATAGCACTCCATTAGAAGACCCAAAAAACCCTGACACTTGTCATGTTTTTGCTTTATATAAATTATTAGCAAATATTGATGAGGTTGAACAGATGGAACAAAATTATTTAGGTGGCAATTATGGTTATGGCCATGCCAAAATGGCCTTGTTAAACTTGATTTTGGAAAAATTTAAGGTTGAACGTGAAAAATATAGCTATTTTATGCAAAATACCAATGAAGTAGAAAAAGCACTTCAAATAGGTGCTTTAAAAGCCAGAGAGGTAGCAGCAGGAGTTTTGAATCGTGTAAGAGAAAAATTGGGTTACTAAATGGTTTTTCAGAAGGTAAATACCTTAAAATTAGTTTTTAATTTAGCATTAGCATTAACCTCTTTTGCTTTATGTTTATTTGTTGTTGAATATAGTTTCAGTCTTTCAGCGTCAACAAGGTCATATTTGAATTATTTTTATGGCGTAATTTTATTGATTGGTGTGGGGTCATCGGTTTTGAGATTTATAAAGAATAAAGACCGATTCAAAATCAACGCGATATTGTTTGATTTGGTTTTTGTTTTATTAGCATTTTTTACAATTTACGTTTTTAACTTCTATGATTCATCAGGTTATGCTTTTTTTAGGCACCATATTTGGCTGAAACTAATGCTTGTTTTTATGTTTATTCGAGAATCTGCGGAAGCACGATTAAATTATAAAAAAATTCCGCTTAATCCGGCACAACTATTTATTTTTAGTTTTATTGTTATCATTTTTGTAGGGGCTTTTTTATTAACCCTACCAAATGCTACCTATAAAGGCATTTCTTTTATCGATGCGCTTTTTACATCAACAAGTGCGGTTTGTGTTACGGGATTGTCAGTTGTTGACCCAGGTACTTATTTTACAAGATTTGGACATACCATCATTATGGTTTTGATTCAAATTGGTGGTTTAGGAATTTTGACTTTTGCTAGTTTTTTTAGTAATTTTTTCAAGCAGGGGTCATCCTATCAAAATCAATTGGTTTTTAGTGATATAACAAGTTCAAAAACTTTGGAAGGTGTTTTTAGTACAATAAGAAACATTGTATATATAACCTTTATCATTGAAGGGATTGTAGCAACGATTATCTATAATTCTTTAAATGATAAACTATTTAGCTCAGTATTTGATAAAGTTTATTTTTCTATATTTCATGCAGTTTCATCTTTTTGTAATGCTGGTTTTTCAACCCTTTCCAATCAATTGTATGATGTAAATTACAAGTTTAATTATCCATTGCAGTTAGCTGTAATTTTTGGATTTGTGATGGGTGGGCTTGGTTTTCCTATTATTTCAAATATGACGAAATATATCAAATATAAAATTTTTTATGTTTTGGGTTTAAGAAGTAAAGATAAAATTTATAAGCCTTGGTTATTGAATCTAGATAGTCGGCTAAATATAATTACCACTTCTCTTATTACCACGGTGGCTTTTATTTGTTTTTTAGTTTTTGAATACTACAATACTTTATCTGAACATCAATTATTTGGTAAATTAGTTACAGCCCTTTTTGGGGCAACCACGCCAAGAACTGCTGGTTTTAATAGCATTGACATGACCGCCTTAACCTTGCCAAGCATTATGCTTACTTTATTATTAATGTGGATTGGTGCATCACCACAATCAACTGGTGGTGGTATTAAGACAAGCGTTTTTGCCATTGCTACGCTTAATATTTTAAGTTTGGCAAAGGGCAAATCAAAAATCGAAATTTTTAGAAGAGAAATTTCCGATTTATCTGTTAGAAGATCTTTTGCTGTGATGGCGCTTTCACTTATTGCAATCGGTTTTGGTGTTATTTTGATGTCTTTTTTTAATCCTGAAATCGGTTTATTAAAAATAGCCTTTGAATGTTTTTCGGCTTATGGTACGGTTGGACTAAGTTTAAATGTGACCCCAATTTTATCAGACCCTAGTAGATTGGTAATCATTGCCTTGATGTTTCTAGGAAGAATCAGTATGTTAACGCTGGTGATTGCTGTTTTTATTAAAATTAAAGAAAAAAATTATCGATATCCAGTTGAAGAAACTTTTATCAATTAAACAAATATTTTGAAGCAAAACACTTATCTTTGATTTCGTTTATGTACAGCATGATGATAGGGGTTTTCAAACTAACTATTAAAAACAAATAAATATCTACATATAAAATGAGCATGACATAAAATTGGTAGCAAACACCAATGAAGATATGCGAATTCCTCCCGATAGCTATTGGGAGACCAATAAAAAACAAATAATTATCTACATATGAAATATATTATACTGGGTCTCGGCAGCTTTGGTAGTTCTTTAGCCCAAAAATTAACAATACAAGGCAATGAAGTTATTGGTGTTGACTCTAATTACGCTAAGATTGAAAGTTTAAAAGACACCATCACACATGTCATTTGTTTAGACGCAACAGACGAAATTACCGTTAGTGGTTTACCTTTAAAAGACACGGATGTTGTTGTTGTAGCTATAGGTGAAAACCAAGGCGCAAACATCATGGTTACTGCCTTAATGAAGAATCTTAATGTAAAAAGGCTGGTTAGTAGAGCAATTAATCCACTGCATGAAAAAGTTTTAGAAGCTTTGGGGGTCGATGAGATTGTTCATCCAGAGGAAGAAACAGCCGAAAGATGGTCTAAAAAACTATGTTTAAAACAAGTGTTGGATTCTTTTGAATTGAATAGCGAATACAGTATTATTGAAGCTAAGGTTCCAGAAGAATATGTTGAGAAAACCATAAGAGAAGTTGGTTTTAAAAGAACCTATGGGCTTTTGGTCTTAACCATAATAAAAAAGCAAGAAATAAAATCACTAGTAGGAAAAACTAAAATTGAAGATAAAATTCTAGGCGTGGCTGCTGCAGATGAAAAACTGGAAGAAAATGATGTTTTAGTCTTATTTGGCACAAACAAAGATTTGCAAAAATTTCTTAGAATCTCTAACCTATGATGACAACAGTTTTTATTATTGCATTTCTTGGTTATCTATTAGTTGTTTTTGAGGGTGTAATAAAAATAAATAAAACAATAATTGCCTTGTTAACAGGCACTTTGACTTGGTTTGCCATTGCTTTTTACAGCTCTGATAAAGAGCAAGTTACTGAAAGTTTAATGCATAATTTTAGTGAAATTTCGAGCTTGCTCATTTTTTTATTAATTGCAATGACTATTGTTGAGTTTATTGATATTCATAAAGGATTTAGCGTAATTACCCATAGAATTAGAACTAAGTCTATTGTTAAACTATTTTGGATCATTTCATTTATCACGTTTTTTCTATCCTCAATATTAGACAA
>B570J29032_109959435_pt1 | contig 25657 bp, 24 predicted proteins | sample LakMenEpi16Nov12_FD_29032 | JGI IMG/M metagenome (IMG submission 29032) | reverse complement strand
CAAGGAATGGAGTTATATTATCTCTCCATGTGCTACCTCTATCCTTTACTCTGTCCATAGCACCGGCCAGATACACTCTTTGATTTTTTAATCTATTCATTATTCTCTAAAAAAAACTTCTTGAAGACTTCATCATATCTCTTATTCCTGATAAAATACCTAGAATCAAAGAAATAGATAAACACAATAGGATAAAATTATTCATTGGTACTCAAATACTCTTTATATTTTTGTCTCATAGTTTGAACTTCCGCAACCATTTCCACAATAGTTTTAGGATCGGTTGATCGACCTTGTGGGTTGTGGTAGTACAAGCCAACCGGATGGTTGACCATAGATATCTTAGCACCTCCGACGCAAGAACGCAACCACATATCTCCATCTGATGCCGTTTTGTATGATTCGTCAAAGAAACCAAATCTATCGTGCAAACTCTTTTTCCATAACGGCATACAGTGTGGACTGTTATTTACCAGTAGATTATTTAAAGAATGAGGTAAGCACGGATATATATGTTGATAATTATTATTTTCATATTTTTCATTAGCTTCTGTTGAAACATAAGTAATTCCGTATACTAAATCTAGCCCAGGGTCTCTTTCAAAAGCTTTTAATAATATCTCAAAACTATTAGCATTTTTTCTATCATCAATATTCCAATTCCCAATTATATCAGCAGAACATTTTTTAATAGCGATATTCCAAGCCGGATATAGACCAGGATCAGAGTCTAATTTAAAATATTTAATATTTTCATATTTTTGAGCTAATGGTTCTATAATATCTTTTTCATTCTCTGGCGAATTACAATCCAAAAAAACGAATTCAATATCAGTAAATACTGATTGCTTGAGCATATCCTCCACATAGCCTTGAATAAATTTTTGTCCTTTGTATAGTGAGCAGAAAGATGAACATTTATATTTTTTATCAGGCATTATTATTCCTCAAAACCTTTATATATTTTTACACTATCTTCAATAAGTGATTTTTCATGTTTAATTGATGATTCTACTAATCTATTTATAGCTTGAACAAATTTGGGTCTTTTTTGTTTAAAGCAAATATCGAGTTTTCTTTTTAAATCAGCAATCTTAATATCATCTTCATATACCGCCTCCATTGAATCTTCTATCATCCACATTCTAATATGAAGTATTATTAATTTTTCTATAACCTCTCCTAGATTGTCTGTGGCTATAAAATCTGTGGTGTCAGGAAGTTCCGAACCATCATTCTGAGAAAGTACTTCTTGAACTTTATTTTTTATAAAACTATCAATAGTTTCCATTGTTAAATCCTTATTTATGATTAATATTTAATAAACTAGAATATAATTATTTGAATCTCTACAAACTGAAAAATGGCTTTGAGGATAATTTCTAACATAGAGATGTATGTATATAGGACACTTTATGTCCATGCTATGACATAAATCGAGGAATCCTGTTTGCATAGTATGTATTTCTGTTGCATTTTCCATAATTTTTCCCATCTCAAACATACCATAATTCATATCATTATAAATTACTTTAAGATCATTTCTATGTTTTTTGTTATCAATTACATAATTTAATGTTTTATCATCATGCACATAAATATATGGATCACTATTTGGATTTAAAGCCTTATAGACTTTATCTTCTGTCTCTTGATCTCTTTGAAGAAAAAATTTGTTGAATCTAATATTAAAATCTATATTTGCCATAGCATAAAAAGCCCTGTCATAAGACATCATATTAGCATACGACGGATTGAATATAAATCCTAATCTTTTAACATTGGTATGAAATGCGACTATTCCACTGGCTTCACCATCGCTATCAACGCCAATAAAGTCAATCATAGAATTATCTCTATACATATAAGATACATTACGTATATTTTTCTTATAGCATATTAGCTTTACTGGTGCAGACTCGGCGAAGTGTCTTACTAATCCATTGCAAGCAATATGGTCGCCAAGACCCAAGTGATGATATATTGTAATATTACTCATGATTTATTTTCTAAGATATGACGGAGTATAATTGACAAGTTTTATAGGACAATAAACTCCAGAATATCCATTTATTATTAAGTCTTGACAAAATTTACCATCCTCTCTTCTGTAGTATTCCATAGATTCATTAAAGTTTATTTTTTCAAATATTGATCTTTTCACAGAGATATGGGCATGATGGATGTAGTGATCTCCGCATACCACATTAGTAGAATTTTTATCTATTTCATTTAAAGGGTATAAATCAACATCAAGTGGTATCTGCTCAAATATATTAGATGATTCATTAATTTCATGATAATTATGAAGCATAAAATCTGCTTGTGTTTTATTTAAAATATCTGTTGTAATCTTTATTTTCATAGGATGCGGAATATCATCGACATCAAAAAACATTACATATTCAGAACTTGATATTTTAGCAGATATATTTCTAGCGGTGGCTTGATTGGTTCTTTTAGAGCTATATATTGTATGTATAGGAATATTGCATGATTTTATTGATAAAAACTTTGGCATTTCAACACTTATGACATCACTGCAATAGAAAATTATTTCTGATGGTGGTAATATTTGTTTCTTAAATTCTTCTAATAGACCATAAACTAAAGAGTAGTCTTGACTATAAGATGTTATGCATAAGCTGATTGACATTTATTCTCTATCTATATTGAGAGGTTAAATTGACATAAGGCATACCAGATGTATAATCACCAAAATTATTATACATTAATTTATGTATAACTTGACCAAGTATTTCGTTCCAACATAACGGGTATTGGGAATCTTTATATAGATTATCTATCTCTGGATGATGAACTCCTCCAAAGATTGCTCTAGGATGGTATGTTCCAGGAAATTTTTTTAAAAGATGAATTTTCTTATCTAGAATTGTATTAACACTACTGAGCCACTGTGCTGCAAAACTGCTCTTAGGTTTAAATATAAAGTGACAGCATCCACACAAGCGACTATAAGATGATTGTATTTCTTTGATATCTGATGCTATGTGTAGGGGACTTAGTTCTGAGTATCCTATAAAATCAAAGAAACTATTCTCTAGAATATCAAAATATGGTTGCCAACTAAAAAATATGGGTTTAATATCGCAATATCCTGAACCATAGTGATACATCAAGTAGCATCGTAAATAATCTGCTTTGTGTGTTAAACTGAGATAATCATAAGAGTCATGTAGTGGATCCTTTATCCAATCTGATAAATTAGCAGGAGTTACTAGATCAACAACAGTCTGTGAATTTTGTCTTATTAGTTCCAAACATTTTTTTCTATTATCAGACATCTCATTATCCCCAGACCATATACAAAAAATTCTACGAGGTGTTGTGGTCATGATTTAATAATAAAATAAGTTGCATATTCTTCACTTGTTAAGTGAAAATTATTATCTGTAATATTATTCAGTTCACGGAACTCTTTTACGGCTTCTATAACTCCAAATTCAACTGTATGTCCATATATTATAGTTTTTTCTTTTGATATGTAGTCATGACCGGAAATTATACCACCCTTTTTAACTTTTGGATACCAGCAAGTCAGGTCTTTATAGCATCCTTCTTTGCTATGATCAGCATCTATGTATATAAAATCAAAAAAATTATCTGGAAAAAAAGTACTAGCAATATGACTAAATTCTCTAATTATTTTAATATTGTGCTGGTTTAAAAATTTAGTAAAGACATATCTATATTGTTCATTCAAATCTATTTGAGTATAAGTATTGTCATTCTGATATAGATTTCCAGTATCCGTCCATATATCAACCATTACTCCTAATGAGCAATTTGATGTAAATAGTTTATCAAAAAATTCACCTTTTCTTGTTCCAACTTCGCAAATGATTGGGTCTTTCAGTGTGTTTATGTATTGACATATATTGTCTCTTTTTGAAATATTGTAAATATTCATATTATATAATTATGGTATTCTGGATGTCTAATATTATTTTCGTCAAATACATCGCCTACAAATTCTGTTCCATCTCTTGGTTGTGGAAAATCTATTTTATCAAAAAAGGGATCATGAACCACTTTGTCATCATTTATTAATGGATACAGTGAATTATAAAAAAATTCATAGTCTGTGCCATATCTATCATTTTTATTGAATGAACCTAATAGTTCTTTAATTGGATATTTATTATTGGATTTATATCCCCACATACCTCCTAAAATAGGAAATCCATGATGGGGATGATCTCTCATAATATGAAAAGTTTTGTCCGACTGTATCCATTCGTCTACAGCATATTTTTCTCTTAAGCTTAATCTGGAATCTGTATCTCTAAAAATAGAAATGTCAACCTCTAAATCATAAGAGGTTTCGAATCTCCAAAACATACCACTCCAATCTCCAGGATGGTCCTTATAAAATAAAACAACATTAGGAATAGACAATAGTCTATCTTGTATGTTATCAGTAACAGATGATCCTAAGAAAAAATAACAATCCCACCCTGGATATATTTCTTGTGCTAATTTAGCATTCTCTATAGCACCTATTGTATATTTAGGATTATCACCCCACAAACTAAAACTAATAACTTTTTTCATATTATTTTTTAGGAGGATAATTATATACTGTTACAAAAAATTTGCCCCAGATATCTTCTATTAGATTTGTTATGAAATCCCAATCTCCACCAGCGAGCCCGCTACCGAACTTGGGGCAATGGATTTCTATTTTCTCATTTTTATTTAAGAATCCAGTATTAGTATGTATGTGCTGAGAGAGTGCGTTCATGGATCTTACAAGAGCTAAATAGTTTAATGGTCTATTATTAGTGCTGCTTTTTACTCCATTTTGCCCTATCATATTCACAAAACATAGCTTATGTTTATATTTATCATTTTCATATACTTTGACTATCTGGCAATATCCAAGATTTGTTTTAAGAAAACTCTTACCCAATAAGTGGTAATTTTCTTTGACCACAGGATACTTTAATGCTACCTGAGCAGCAAACCCCGCACCAAAAAGATCTATATTATTGCATACATGAGGAACAAATACTGTTGCTCCTTCGTTTCCTGAAGAAACTCTGGTTCTTACCATCTCAAATAGATCATAATTTGAATATACTATATTATTTGAATTTTTTTTGTTTATTGTTTTGATTGCCATTAGATCACCTGATTATTTTTAACCATTTGCCAGCGGGGCATTCTTGATCAGCCCATGCTAATTTGTTAAGGAATTTGCTCTTTTTACTAATAGAACATCCGCATATTTTACATTCTGATTTCTCTTTATTAAAATCAGGACAATCTAGGCATATAGAATATCTGTCTAAAATTTCTGATTGGGTGGTCTTTGGAAATCCGTGCCAAACATGAAAGAATAAAGACTTAAGAAATGTTTGAATTCGTATTAGCAGCATCTTTCTTTCTCTCTTTCATAGCTATGATGTTATTTTCTGTATCAAGAGTAAATATGTCAATTGGGTCAATAATACAACTTAAACCTACCCACTGAGATAATCCATTAGATAAACATACTGCTAATTTATCACCATTTTTTTTAAAGTCTGCTGTTAATATAAAATGATTACCAGAAAATGAAAAGCAATCACCAATATCTAATTCTTCTAAATATTTCATAGTTATTAACGATTGTAATATTTATCCCAATCTTCCCATTCTTCGTCGCTAAAGCTTTCTTTTATTTTTTTTATATGCTTCTTTTCATAATTTCTACTAATAATTTCATCATCAAGCATATCTTTTTTGTTATGCTTTTTTTTACTAGTAAACTTTTGTCTTCTGCCCGAATTTTTCTTGTCTTCGTCGAAATCTTCTATATTTGTCATTTTTCCTCAAAACTCCAATGTGACTAATCTCATAATAGTAGAAAAAGTTTGGGTGTCAACAGAGGTTTAAATTTTTCCAACTTGACCAAACTACGAAATGGAACTATGATTATGCAGCTCCGGTGGATATAATACTTATAAGTAATAATACTAACTAACCCATGATAAACTCAACAATAGTCACCGGCATATGGGATTTGGGAAGAGATTCTCTTTCTGAGGGTTGGGGCAGAGGATTTGATCATTATATCGCCCACTTCAGCAGTCTGCTAGAATCATTAGGCGATGACGTTCCTTTAATAGTATTTATAGATAAACAGCACGAACATATAGTATGGAAATACAGGAATAAAGAAAACACTGTAGTATATAATCATTCAAAAGATCAATTTTCTGGTTCTTTTTTCCCATTTTTCAACGATGTTCAAAGAATAAGGAACGATAAGAAATGGGTAAATCAAGTTGGATGGTTAGCTGAAAGTACTCAAGCCAAAATGGAATACTATAATCCTATGGTTATGAGTAAAATGTTCTTATTGCATAATGCTAAGTGTTATAATCCTTTTAATACAGAATACATGTTTTGGCTAGATGGTGGAATAACAAATACTGTTCACCCAGGCTACTTTAGCCATGACAAAGTATTACACAAGCTTGAAGATTTAGTTAAAAAATTTATGTTTATTTGTTTTCCTTATGAAACTTCTACAGAGATTCATGGATTTGAAATTAATAAACTAAAAGAATTCGCAGGAAATAGTGAAGTTAACAGGGTCGCTAGGGGAGGATTTTTTGGAGGACACATAGAAACAATCTCACAAGCGAATAATCTATACTACTCACTACTAAATGACTCCTTAAAGTCCGGATATATGGGCACAGAAGAGAGTATATTTACAATAATGACCTATTTGGATGAAGATACATATAATTTTTCACCAATAGAAGACAATGGATTAATCTCAACCTTTTTTGAGAATTTAAAAAATAATACCAAATTAAAAATACAACAAACAAATGCTCCAGAAAGAAAAAAACACAAGAACAAAGAAATAGCATTATATATTAATGCTTTCAATTTTCCTGCTCAACTTAAAATGGTTCTTGATAGTTTTGAAAAATACGACAAATTATTCCTAGAAAAAACTACTAAAATATTAATTAATAATTCTACAGAAAATAATGTATTTGCCGAGTATGACAATATCTGTGACAAATATAATTTCAAAGAACATATCAAGAAAGGAAATCTTGGAATATGCAGAGCAAGACAATTGGCTGCTGAACATTTTAATGATAATGGATATAAATATATGTTCTTCTTTGAAGACGATATGTTATTAGATTTTGATGGTAGGTGTAATTTTGGATTTAATAAAAAAGTTGATAATTTATTTAATAACTGTATTAGGATTATGGATCTGGAAAATTTCGACTTTTTGAAATTAAGTTTTAGTGAATTCTATGGACATAACGGAGATCAATGGAGTTGGCATAATGTTCCATCAGAAAATAGGGTTAAATATTTTGGTAAATCATCAAAAAGACCACCAATGAAATATAAAAACATTAAAACATTTAATGGTGTTCCGTATGCTAATGGTGAGATTTACTATTGTAATTGGCCCCATATTATAGATCAAGAAGGAAATCAAAAGCTCTTCTTGGATACGACATGGAATAATCCATTCGAACAAACCTGGATGAGTCATATATATTCTCTTACTGTTGAGAATAAAATCAATCCGGCAATTTTATTAGCAAGTCCCATAACACATAATAGGGTGCATTTTTATGAAGCGTCAGAAAGAAGAGAAAATTAAAAAAGATAAAAAAAACACTATCTTTATTCAGATTGCATCTTATCGAGATCCTCAACTGTTACCAACATTAGAGGACATGTTTGACAAAGCTGAACACCCAGAGAATTTAAGACTAGGAATATGTTGGCAGCATTCTGCCGATGACCCATGGGATACCTTGGACAAATATAAAGACGATCCTAGGTTCAGAATAATAGATGTAAATTATTTGGAATCTAAAGGCGTATGCTGGGCCAGGAACTCTGTACAACAATTATATAACGGAGAAAAATATACTCTTCAATTAGATAGTCATCATAGATTTGTAAAAAATTGGGATACCGAACTTATAGATATGTTAAAGGGATTACAAAAAAATGGACATAAAAAACCATTGATAACATCATATATTCCAAGTTTTGATCCCGATAACGATCCTTCTGGAAGAGTTAATGAACCATGGAAAATGAACTTTGACAGATTTATACCAGAAGGTGCAGTATTCTTTTTGCCAGCCTCTTTTGATTCATGGGATAATAAAGATCAACCATTACCAGGAAGATTTTATAGCGCACACTTTGCATTTAGTGTTGGTGATTTTTGTAACGAGGTTCAACATGATCCAGAGTATTATTTTCACGGAGAAGAAATAAGCATAGCCGTTAGAGCTTATACCTGGGGATATGATATATTTCATCCTAATAAGGTTGTTTGTTGGCATGAGTATACCCGAAAAGGAAGAACAAAACAGTGGGATGATGATAAAGAATGGGTAAAAAGAAATGATTACTGCCATTTAAAGAACAGAAAATTATTCGAAATGGACGGTGAAAAAAGAGATGTTGATTTTGGTAAATATGGATTTGGATCTGTAAGATCTCTAAATGACTATGAAAAATATTCTGGATTATGTTTTAAGAAAAGAGGAATAACAAAGCAAGTTCAGGAACATAAACCACCACCAGATATTATGCAAAATGCTTCTGATGAAGAGTTTGATAAAGCCTTGATGAGTATTTTTAAACACTGTATTGATGTTGCATATGACCAAGTTCCTGAGAAAGATTATGATTTCTGGGCGGTAGCATTTAAAGACAAAGACGGAAATGATATACATAGACAAGATGCTGATGCTAATGAAATTAATAATATGAAAAATGATCCAGATGGATATTGTAAGGTTTGGAGAGAATTTCAAACCGATATAAAACCCACAACCTGGATAGTGTGGCCACATAGTATTAGTAAAGGATGGGCAGATCCAATAACTGGAACACTATGAAAAAAACAATACTAATAACAGGAGGCAACGGATTTTTAGGCAGTTACGTTAAGAACCTTGCCGGTAACAGCCTATCAAAATCCCATACCGTCATAGCCCCATCGTCAAAAGAATACGATTTAACTTCTGAAAAAGATGTTCAGAATTTATATGAAAGTACACGTCCTAATATTGTTATTCATTTAGCTGCTAATGTCGGAGGCATAGATACTATATGCAATAATGCTGGAGATATTTTTTTTGATAACATGATTATGGGATTGTATATAGTCAAATATGCACATAAATTTGGTGTTGATAAATTATCATTTGTATCATCTGGGTGCTCCTACCCAAAACACTGTCCTATTCCGTTCAACGAAAACGATTTATGGAATGGATTTCCAGAAGAATTAATATCTTATTATGCGATACCTAAAAAAAGTCTTATTGTTATGCTACAGGCATACAAAAAACAGTTCAATTTAAATAGTTCTGTAGTAATTCCAAGTAATTTGTATGGTCCAAATGATCATTTTTTTGACAAAAGAAGCCACGTTATTCCTGCTATAGTTACTAAAATATTTTTAGCGAAACAAAAAAACCAAGAATATCTTCAATGCTGGGGAAGCGGAGAAGCCACTAGAGATTTCCTATATGTAGAAGACGCAGCAAGGGCTATTTTATTAGCAGCATTAAATATTAATGACCCAGATCCTATAAATATTGGAGGAGGTTCAGAAACTAGCATAAAAGATATTACACACAAGATCAAAAATTTATTATCTTATAATGGTAATATTATTTGGGACACAACAAAGCCAGAGGGTCAGCCAAAAAGATTATTAAATATTAACAAAGCTAAATCATTACTAGGATGGGAGCCAACTATCGGAATAGATGAAGGCTTAAAAAAAACTATAGATTCATTTATGGAAACCTATAAATGATAGACAATATTAATGATTTTAGCTTATGGGGAGGCAATAATTCTTATGATATTGCTTCTGAAACCCTAACTATTAATAGACCATATGGATTATATTCTAATATTATTATGTCATTATTTGGTGTTTGCATGTTAAAACAAACTTCCTATAGAGTATCTAATATTAGATTGTGTCTTAATGAGTACGAACACAATTATGATTTTTATAATGATTTTTTTCAAACACAACAAAACTCATTTGAGATTAGCGAAGAAGAAGCAAACCTAGTTGTAAACAATTTGCATCCTACTAATTATGGACTGTCTGATTTAAGTCATAGATTCAATAAACAAAAACTAACAGAACTCTTGCCTATACTTATAAAATTATATAACAAATTTTTTACCATTAATAATGACATAAAATATGAGATAGAAAATATTTTGAATACTTATAATATAAACTATAGTATGTCTGCTTTCATATGGGCAAGAAAGACAGACAAAGTAACAGAATCACGTATTCCTAATACTATTGATTACATTAAACAATTAGATAATACTAATATTAAAAAAATATATTTTCAAACTGATGATGTTTCTATATTAGAAGAAATTGCTATAATAAAAACTATTGATGACCGAATAATAGTCTTAAATGAGTTGCCGACATCTAACGACACCAATAAAGGATTCCATAGTCATTTATATAATGTTTCTAATGCTGATTTTATGAATCGGCACAATATGTCCAAAATAGATTATCTTAAAAAATTTTTAGCAATTACTCATATAGCATCTCAATGTAATTATTTCGTATCGTACCCTGGCAATATGCTAACTATTGTTCCGCTAATGAGACAAAGTTTTAATAATTGCATATTATTTATAGACAATCAAAATATTGCTTAAATTATGAAAGCTATAATACAACACAATTTCACATCGGGTTTAGGAGACTGCATTGTTGCTTGTACAGAGTATATTAGTACGGCACAAAAATTAAAGTCATTAGGTTTTTCAATAGATTTAAAAATATATACAGAAAATAATCTCTATTACAATAATTTAAATTTATTTGATATATTAAATGAACATAACTTTATAAATTTATTTGATAACATAGATCATATAAGTTCTACTTATAAAACAATAAATAATTTTGAAATTTCTCATTTATCATACGGAGCTAGAGAAGCGGGGCTGCATTGGTGGGATCTGTTTACTGATTATCCTATCGATCCTTCTATAATAGATACTTTTCCTAATGTCGGACACGATTTTAATAATATTCCAAATTTTAATTTAATTGATTTTTCTTCTGAGGTTTATGACATTTATAATAACTTAAAACTTAAAAATGATTATATTTGTTTACATGTTCGCACACAAGACTTAAATGACGAAATGTATTTATATGAAAATAATTTAGATAAAATTAATAATTTATATGATCAATATAATACAATTTTTGTTTGCTCTAATAGCTTTTCTATTAAAAAAGAATTGTTAAAATTATCTAAAACAATATCAATACAACATCCCCTAGAAGACAGTATGGGAAGTCACCATTGTTATAGAAACAAAATACCAAATGATATAGCCAAACAAAAAACCTTATTGTCTGCCGCAGAAATATTGGCTATAAACTATGCTAAAGAAATTTTTTTATTAACCTCCTGGCATAGAATATCGAATTTTCTATTTTATCCAATAGTTAATAAAACAAAAGTTACATCATGGCTATAATTATATCATATAATAAATATCAACACAATTGGTATGTTGGAGAGTTGTACGAAGCATTTGCAATTCATATGCAAAATCAATTTAGTGATATTAATATTATTCCTATTAACGAATTAGCAAAGACCTATAATGAACCATATGATAATCGAGAAAATTCTTTACCTTCTTTATTTAATATTTATAATTTAATAGTATATAATACCATAACCCAAAAGGGGTTCGTCCACTCCTTATCTGATTATGCTCCAGTATTCTTAGAGCATGACGCAGCATTGCAAAAACTTAATATAACTACTTTTTGTTTTTCTTCTAATTTTACTAATGATGTTTTTGATAGATACAAACATGTAAAAGTTAAAATATTACCATCGTTTTATATTTTAGAGAATTGGAATGATCACGAACATATAGAGTTAGCACGGCATAATAGTGATAAAAAAAATAATTGTTATTTTAATGGACTGTGTTATGGACATCGCCAGCCAGTAACGGATTGCTTAAAAACTAATGATTTTTTCATAATGAAAAATAAATCAATAGGTGATGAGTTTCTAAATAAAACAGATTATTACAAAAATATCACTAAGTATGAATATGGATTATCTTTAAATGGAGCAGCACAAATTTGCTATCGTGATCTAGAATATTTTGGCACAAGAACCTTATGCTTAAGAGAAAAACTAAATATTATTACGCATGATCCAATTATTGAAAATATGCATTATAAAACCATCATAGATAACGACACCATTAATAAAATATACAACACAAAAAATTATAAAATAATAAGTAATGAAATAATTGATAAAATTATGAATATATCTCAAGAAGAAAAACAATATATTCTATTTAATGCATATGAATGGTTTAATAAAAATGCTAACCCAATAAAACAAATTGATTTCTTAAAACAAATTATCATAGAAAATGATATATTATAAGTTATTAAAACTGGTTCATGACCATTTCTGCAAAAAGTATGAGCGTGCTCTTGACAAGTTTGTTGAAAGTGATATTATGTATAAATGGCCATATAACTCGCCTTGGAGATTACTTACTCTCATGAGATACTTTATTCTTGTCCTATTTTTGATGCAAAATGTTTCTATGGGCCAGGTTGTTTATTCTGATTATGCCTCTTCTCCGTATCAGGCATATGATTATGGACAAGCCGCCATAGCTTATTCAGACGGTCGGGCATCAGTTGATTACTCAATCGCCTCTATGAATCAACAAACAGCATATTCTATGTATCTACAGAATAGGGTCACTGCTGTTGATTCTTATTTTCAGCGAAGACAAATGAATACTTACTATAGAGAACTGGAGCAACTACAAAAAGAAGCTATCAGAGAGGCTAAGTATTCTGGATCATGGAATGTTCAAGAACTAAATAATTTATATCACAATAACCAATACCCTTTGAGAACATACAGTTACTAACATGAAATACTATATTACATTTTTATTAGTTGTAATTGCAACACAATGCTCCGCCCAATATCCGAATGTTGAGAATCGAATGTTGTCAGACTCTATGACCAGTTTCATATATTTCTTCACCAAAGATCCTGTTCCATTTTCTGATCCTAGATCATTAATAGATACTGAACGAAGATCAGCAGCTTGTGATAAATATCACCAAGAATCTGAAAATATGATCAATAGAAATATGATCAATAGACAACAGCCTCAACAAATGCAGCAGCAAAATCAAATACAGCCAAATATTAACCCATATCCATATTACAGAAGACCGACAGGGTTTATGACCCCGTATCCTTGATACTTCCTTTTGCCTCTGTACCTTTCATTAGCAAGCTCCAGAGCCGTTGTTTTAAATACTTGTATGTAATCTTGATAAGTGTTTAAACTGTATTTATGATGCTTTTTATTATGGCTTAAAAGTAAACACGCACATCCTACAGCAAATGGATTACTCATACTAGTTCCACTCATAATAGCATACCTCCCACCCTGCACACAACCCAATATATTATGTCCAGGAGCTAAAAAGTCTAAAGACTCTCCGCTACAAGTAAAACTAGTTCTATCTAAATTCTCATCAACAGCCCCAATGCTTATTGTTTTCTCATATTTAGCAGGATACATGATCTCTGAATTTTCTCCACTATTTCCAGCCGCACAGAATATTACACAACCCTTACTATTTGCATAGTTTATTGCTTCTTCTAGTCTTGGGATACCATTTGGAGAACCTAAACTCATAGTTATAAAATCAACTCCACCATAATCTGCAGCATAAATAATAGAGTTAATTATATTGTCCATAACTCCTGATCCTTGGTCATCCAGAGCTTTTACTGGTAATATTTTTGTTTTTGGGGCCAAACCTACCATTCCTATTCCGTTATTAATGGCCGCAATAGTTGACGAAACATGACTTCCGTGACCGTTATCGTCTTGTGGAGGTTTTGTGCCGTCAACAAAGTTTTTACCAGAGAGCAGATTGTCTTTTAAGTCTGGATGATTCAAATCACACCCTGTATCAATTACTGCCACAACAACATTTTCTCCTTGCGCTTTTGGCCATAATGATTGAATATTAAATTTATCTAATTCCCAACCATTCTGTTGCGGAGATGAAGTTGAGTATCCGCTCAGTTCTTCTGATATGTATGGTAATAGGCTTACTTTATTTTTATTTCTTTTCATTTTCATTGATTGTGCTTTCTATCCATTCTATGTGTTGACTAATTCTAGTATGACCACTTTCATCATTATGATTAGAATCTGTACGACCATCAGATGTTATTACACAAGAATTTATTCCTGCTAGTTTTTTATCAATAAATAATCCACCGCCACTATCTCCACTAGCTATTAAAAACTCTAAGGCCGTATATTTATCTTTAAGATCACACATTAATAATTGTCTATCAATATTATTAATCCTATTAGATCCTGCTCTTCGTTTACGATCACCAATCTTTGCCCCAGTATTGAATGTTCCCGCTATACCATATCCCGATATTGCACAAGTTTTTCCAAGTTCATCTTCTTGATTATATAATTCTGGATAAAAATCTAATAAAACATCTTCATCACAATAAACCAATCCAATATCATAATATCCAAAATTATCACTATCAAACTTTTTATGAGGAAATAATATTGACACATTTATTTTTTTATCATCAACTGTTATATGGCAAGTTTTTGCTTTTTTAATAACATGTGCAGCAGTTAGTATCCATCTGGGTTTTATAACTACTCCAGAAGCGCAATATAACTGATCATCTTGCTCCGTTCCACATAATCCAACAACACACTTAAATTTTGATCCGTATGATAAATATTCACTATCAGCAATTTTAGGATCAATTGTTCCTGCTATAGTTATTGTGGTTAACATTATTAGATAAGCAACTACTAAATATAATAAAATTTTCATTGCTTGTTCTCCACTCACATATGAGGTAGCGTTGCAAAAGGAACATAGTATAAAGATTCATTAGTTATTCTTAAAGCGTCTAATTGATCTACATATGTCATAACGCGTGGTCTAATTGCTGTCGATTTAATAAAAATATTAAATTTGAATGCTATTTGTTTACCATTTATAAAATATCTAAAATCTCCTTTATCAAAACTTACAGCAAAATGATACCATCCTGTTTGTAGCTTTGTATTAAGTTCAATATTGCCCTGATTTTGTTCTGATACTAAACCACTCAAAGGACTATATTTTAACTTCCATTTTGCGTCTATATTCGTTTTTGCAGCAGAGTCATAGTAACTAGCATTACTAGAATATATTGTAGTATCTTTATTACTATTTAAATAAAAATAATATTCTATTGTAAAATTAGGGACTATATCTTCAGTAGTTCCTGCAGTTATTGTGGGATACGGCGAGTCATTAGTAGGGTTTGGAACTCGTGGCACCAAACAATTTCCCATAATTTTACTTGTACTAGCGTTTGCATACACTTTAGGATCATTAATTTGATTTCTTATATAATCTGATCCATCGGGCTCGTTAAATATGCAAACAGCCCCGGAGGTTTTATACGGAGTATAGATACTGGTGCTACCAGGAACGTAATTTGATATTGGGGCTATAATAGTTTTTGCGGCTGATGTTGGTGTTTGTGATGGCGTTTTTGTTGGCGTCGGCGTTTTTGTGTTTGTTGGAGATACAATAGGATTTGGGGCTATTGAACTAATTGTAAGTGTTTTGTCTGGGCCGGATAGATTGTAAAAATTTTTCCAAAATTGTGAGGAACTGTTAATTCCATCTATCCCTTGTAATGATACTGAAAACTCTCCTGTAGCATTAGTTTTAACTCTTACTGTAGCATATGGATTTGGAATTGGTGTATTTCCTTCGCTATATTTAAGAGGATAATCATCATTTGGAAGAATAGTATCTATTACTGAGGGGGTGGTACCACTGGTAGTTCCAATCCTTAATCGTACTGAATTATTCTTATATGTTGTAACTTTTGCTGTTATATAATCTTGTATATTACTAACCTCTAAATTTCCAGAATATTCGTTTAATTGGCTAATTGCTGTAGTTTTTGACGGATCTGTTTTATACCAACCCAAAGGTGTAAATTTAATATTCACACTATTATAACCGTAATCTGCTGTTGTTCTATTTAAATATTCATTAACTAATGTATCTAAATTATATTCTTCTGATACGTTGTAACCATATAACACAATATAGTTTGGTTGGCCAGCTCTCGGCAAATTTACATCTTGAATAGGAAACTCTAATATTTGAGTTGTTCTTTCACTTACTTCAACCGTGCGGGGCAACAAGGACACTGTACTTGGATTATAATAAGAGGTTCCACTACCAGTGTCATAACTATATATATTAGATGTATTAACAATTTTACCATTGCCACCAGCATAACCCAATGAATAGGTTTGTGAGTTATCGGAATTTCTTGTATATGATAATAATTCATTTGCATTAAAATATTTAAAAATATTCCAATCCTGATCATATATTATAAGTAATAAATTTTTATCGTCTGTAATAGAAGTACTAGCCCCTAGACCCGGCACATATCCTCCAACTCGACTTAGTTGATCTTGAGAAGTTCTAGCATATCTATTGCCATAATCATATGTTGTGTAAAGAGCTCCCGTACGTGGGTCCTCATACACAGTTCCTGTGTTATATCTATAACTGATAGGTTGGCCGGTATATGATACCAAATAAGACCTATTTCTTCCAACAATATTAAATTTCGGTTGGAATACGCTTTGATCCAATATAATACCTGGAACTTTGCTTGATGTTGGCGTTCTTGTTGGAGTAACACTATTTGTTGGTGTTGGTGTTGCTGTTGATCCTGGGGGTCTTTTTGTTGGAGTAGGGGTTGGAGTATTGCTACGAGTTGGAGTTGGTGGTAAGTATATTGTAGATCCTTCGTCTATAAATATTAGAGAATGTGTTGATCCTTGTTTATTAGCTAATTTTCTAACAATACTATTATCTCCTATCTGAGTGAGAATATTATTATTAGATGTATTATTTTTTATTCCTAACTGACCTTTACTATTATCTCCGCAACCATATAAAAGATTATTATTTTTTAGTATTAAAGTATGATTATATCCACAAGAGATTTCTGTACCATAAGATGTTATAGACCTCCAACCAACAACCGACGGAGATGGTTGATAATTATTAGAAACATTAGATATTTGATTAAATGAATTTTCTCCACATCCATAAACCTCTGTTGGAGATGAGTTGTTTAAGCAAACAGAGTGATATAGTCCTGCGGATATTTTTGTAATATTACCATTACTTAATCCTAGAACATTAGTATTAACTCCTACTGTTCCTGCTCCCAACTGACCCTTAGAGTTATTTCCACAAGAATATAGCTGTCCAGCAGAGTTTATTGCTAACGTATGATATCCTCCACCAACAGCACTAACCCAATTTCCATCAACAGTAACTTTTCTTAATTTTAGCCTATCTCTATTGTCTCCTAATCCTAGTTGACCATCAGTATTTAATCCGCAAGCATATAATTCTCCATTAACATTAATCGCCAAAGTATGAAACGAACCACAGGCCACATATTTCCAAACTCCAGGATTAGATGGGGCCCCATTAATCATGCCACTGACTAGAACCGGCGTTGCTCTATCAATATTATCTCCTAAGCTTAATTGTCCGTTAGTATTATTTCCCCAAGAATATAATTCCCCCTTAGAGTTTAACGCAAATGTGTGAGATGCTCCACAAGAAACTTGTGTAAATGGAGACGAATCACCTCCAGGGAATAGAACAACTCCATGTTGTAAACTATTTATGGAAGAACTTGCTCTTCCTAGTTGTCCTTGAGCATTACGTCCAACACTATAAACATTTCCATCGTTGGCTACAAAACATGTATGATAATTTCCGCACGAAATTTCTTTACTACTCATAAATAATGAATCATAAGTTTTAGAGAACTCTGAAGAAAAACTTACGAACGGATTAGATAATTGTCCATAAAGATTATCTCCAGCAGAATATACTTCAAGACTTGGAGCAGCCGACGTTGACGGAGTTACTGTTGGCGTTGCTGTAATTGTAGGAGTTGCTGTATTTGTCGAAGTTATTGTATTAGTAGGGGTTGGTGTTCTAGTTACGCTAGTATCAATATTAGTTGGGGTTGGAGTAACTGTTGCTGATGGTGTGCTAGTATTTGTTGGAGTATTTGTTTGAGTATTTGTGGGAGTTAATGATATTGTTGGAGTAACTGTTGGCGTCACTGTTGGCGTTACAGGTATTGATGTAGCATCTACGTTAATATCAAAATCTATTAAAAATTGTGACGGATCATAAGAATATTCCCAAACACTATATGGGTAAGGAGCATTTGCTCGTGCGCTAAGAAAAGTAGCACTTGTTTTTTTGCCTTGACTATAATCTAACAATATTTCAAAAGTTAATACTGTACCAGCAGCATACATTGGCGTTGATAAATTAAAACTATTTTTATCGTATTGTGTTTTTACTATCCATAAATATTTATTGTTTCCTTTAGGTTCTATGACCAGAGTTGTATTTTTTAACTGATGAAGACCTAATACATTAGAGGTGTTTGTTTTAAAGAATGCTTCTGTTGTTGTATATGTTCTATGTGTTTTGGGTAAATTTTCATTATCATATAGAGCTTTTATATAATTACCATTAAAATTTAAGAATACTTGTTCCCAATTTTGTCCACCGTAACTTATTGGTTGATTAAATGATATGTTGCAGTCTAGTGAGTATCCTGCTCCCGGAGTGCTACTATCTCTTACCGCGATCTGAGCTGTTGTATAATCAAGTTCATTTATGGGTCTTGGTACAAATGGTGTTCTAGTGGGTGTTTGACTAGGAGTACTAGTTGGTATAGCTGTTAATCCAGGAATTTGTTTTGTTGGAGTTCTAGTAGGAGTTGGATTAATTTGTGGAGTTACCGATGGCGTATTTGTTACTGTCGGCGTATTTGTTGCTGTAGGAGTGACTGTTGGTGTTGGAGGCACTTCTATAATATCAAAAGATCTAAAGAACGATTGAATATTAGAATATGTATTAGATACTATTCGTTTGATTCTAACATAATATATTCCCAAAACTTCTGGAGTTATGTAGATTTTATCCGATATCGCATTTGCTGTTCTTGTTTCTGTTTTTCTCCAAGGTTGGGTAATAATTTCTTCGCTAGCCTCATTCGACTGTATTGCTGCAACATGAAGAATATCATCAAATGGATAAGGCCCATTGATTTCTATATCATAACTATCAGATACTAATACTGGATAATTAGATGATATGTTTGATATATCTATATTAAAATAGTTATTAGATTTATTAAAGCTATTTTCTTGTAAGAAAATATTAACAAATTCAGGTAAAATTATTGGAGTTGTTGTTGGGGTTACTGTGGGAGTTACAGTGTTGGTTGGAGTAGGAGTTGAGGTTGCTATTACAGCATTTAAAGTTTTAGTTACTCTATTAGATTTAACATATATCAAAGAAGAATTGGTAAAATCATTTACATATCTTGCTGATATTTCAAAAGAATAATTTCCATTTTTATTAGTAATAGTATATGAATAAAAATTAGATAAATAATCAGATTGAAATTCTAGTACGTCATTATTATAAATTAATAGAGATAATTGAGTTGTCCATGTAAAGCGACCAATCCTTTGAACTATCGGAGGAGTCCATGTTAAATTTGCTGTAGAGCTAGTTGATGGATTTGTTAAAGTTAATATAGAGGAATTTAGAACAGATTTTGTTTTGTCTGTAAACTGCATAATTTCTGCTGGATATGTTTTTCCATTAGAATATACAGTTTCAATTCTAATTTGAACTTGATATCCGGTATCATTTGGAACATTTGTTATTGTGGCACTCGTTATATTAGGAGTGAGAGTGTCGCCATATGTTGGATCAAATGCTGGCACAAATTGAAAGTTCGTTGTAGAATAAGAATAATATAATTTATATCCAAGAAGATTACTGGTATCTTCTGGCATATCCCATGTTAAGCGAACACATTCATTTCCGCCAGTTGCTACAATATTCCTAACAGTTTTTCCTGGTATCGTTGATGATGGTGTTCTTGTTGGAACTATTGCTGCTTTTGTTCTGGTGGGAGTTCTTGTTGGGGTTATTGCTGCTTTTGTTCTGGTTGGTGTCCTTGTAATGCCTAAGTTTGTTGCCTTTTTTGTGGGGGTTGGAGTTACTGGTAGTGACGTACTTGACCCCGTTAAAAAAATACGACTTTTGTATAGATAACCAGATCTACCTGGTCCTTGAAAAGCATAGTTTACAACAACAGTATTATTATTCAACCATTTTGCACCAATATAGGTTCCCCAAACTCCAAAATACTGATTTTTAATTGGGTCATTATCTTCATTTAATGATATTTCTGTAATAAGTTTTTGTCCATAATTTTCAAAATATGTTAAAGATAAATTATCTTTGTACCCAGCCCAAAGAAAATCGTTTCTAACAATAGAGAAATACTTATCTCCGTCTGGATTGCAAATTGTCACATCGTTCCTTAGTGAAATTCCGTTGCCATATTCTCTCGTTCCGTTGGGGGCATATGATTCTACAAACGTTGCTCCACCGTCTTTTGATAACAGTCCTTTTTCTGTGTATGTAGATGCTGAAGATGTCGATGTTTCTGTAGGATTAGTATTAGATATATAAATAGTCTTTAAATCATCAGATGCTGATTTAAATTTATTTTCCCAATTTGAGTAATTTATTATATTTGAACCATTATCTATTATATTTGAACCATTTATTTTACCTTTATATAATGTTAAAGGACTGGTTCTCAACAAAGCATTATCTGTTTCCGTATCATACCAAATAAAAAATAAAAATTCAGTATTATCTTTAGATATTTTAAAATCAATATTTGCATAGGAAATCTTAAGTATATTTTGTAAAAATGGTACAGCGACAAAACTTTTACCATAATCAGTAGAAATACTTGTTCTGTAAGCAAATTGCTTTTCACTCGTTTTGCCTGCCCCACTAATATAAATAACATTTTTTTGTTGAGATCGAACAAGAATCATTACTTTTCCATCATCAGACATGGAAAAATTAGAATAAGGAGGGGAATCATATTCGCTTGGTGCTCCAAATCTTGAAAATAAATCAATATCTCCAGAAATATTATTTGTAAATATTGCTACCCCCGTGGAAATATCGTAGATAAGTAGATTGCGGATTCGTGGTTGAGCAGAATTTTTCCAATAATTAGAGGATGTTTCTCCTAATATTCCTATTATTTTTTTATTCTTAGATATATATACATCGCGTATGTCTGTAAGTGCTATTCTAAGGTTATAATTATTTTTTAAATTCCAGGTATTATATTCATTTCTAATATACGAACATAATTGGTTGTCGTTTCTTTCAATAGCAATAATTTCATTAAGATCTTCGCTTATATGAAAAATTCTTTCAAATCTATTTTCTGGATCAAGATCATATAATTTTAAAGGAATAAATGATTGATTTGCTTTTTTTGTTGGGGTTGGAGTTATTGCTATAGGATTGTTTGGATTAGTGGGCGCAGAAGTTGAAGACAAATATAAAACATAATAGTAATATTCTGGTGATCCGTATCCTGATTGATTTGTTGTATATAAATATATGGTATTATTTATAAATTTAATATCAATACTCATACCTATTGCTGCATTATTTATTGTTAATAATGGCAGATCATAGACTGTTTTTCCATAATTTTCATATATTACAGAATTCACAACAAGTGGTAAATTCGATATTGTTTTATTAGAAAATTCATAGGCTAACAAATACCTATCACCAGCATCATTGGCGAATGTTCCCACTCTAGTATATCCCGGCCTTGAAGCTGCTTCGCCACCACTAAAATCCCAAGTCAATCCACCATCTTTGCTAACTATGTTATATTCTGAGTCACTAATATTAAAATTTACATCAGAAATTGAGGTTGCAACCATGCGCCCATATATGGTATTATTTTTAGATATACTATAAATATCATACATTCGACGATTTTGTATTCTTACTGGTGGTTGTACTGATATTATTGGAAATGTTACTGGTATATTGTTAAATTTTTGTGTTGATGTATTAAATTTAAAAATTTCATTTTTTATAACTGTTGAACCATTTTGAGAACTTATATATTTATTATTAAAACATACTATACTGCCATCTGCAGATAATAAAATTTTTGGACTAAAATTAAAATTAACAATATATTCATCTTCTGTTATTTTAGTAAAAGTTTTTCCATAGTCTTTAGAGCAATATACATAAGCAACAGATACCCCCATATTAGTTGGTTTCTTAGCAGCATAACATATTGTAGAACCATTATCTGAAACTAATATTTTAAAAATTTCTATATTATATAAATTATATCCAATACTTTCTCTTGGGGTTGTGTACTGACTCAATAAACTAGCCTGTCCTGACACAATATCGAATTTATATATTGTAATATTTACATTAGCATAATCTTTATATATAATAGTATTATTATATACTTCAATAGATCCTGTTGTGGGTATTGGTAAAGCTATATATTTATCAGTATTCCAAACTATCGTTCCATTATTTATAGATTTTTTAAAAGTATATAGTCTATTGTACTGATCATTTTTTGGTATTCCAACAGCAGTATTTCCATCATCGCTAATATAATAAATGCGCTTAAAGACCTTTTGACTATCTAAATTATACCATGTTAGCGGCTGAAAATCAGCAAGGGCTGTAAAACTAATATCAGATTCGGCCATATTTATATCCTAATGTTAATATAATTTTTGATTTTTTGAATAAAACTTAAGTTTTGAGAGGTTAACTTATATGGTCTGTTACTCACTTTATTTAGATACACCCTACAGTCACTCACAACATCAATATTCCAACTGCTCCAATCCATTAAATGACCAATTGTGAAATGGCAACTTTTGCACAATGTGACCAGATTTGACGGATCTAATTCTCTATTCGAATTAACATGAACGGGCTCAATATGATGAACTTCCAATTTGTCTTTCTTGCCACATCCACAACAACTGTTATTTTCTGTTAAGTGTTGTTTTCTAACATTGGTCCATTTTGATGATCTACTAGTGTAAAAATTAAATATCTTTTTCATAATTTAGCAATAGATGACGGTACTGGACTAAGACCGTAGGTTGTTGGAGGATTATTCGACCATAAATGATATTGTTGAGTATTCAATAACGGAGAAACTCCGGGTGAAAGATTAGGTAAAAAATATAAAGATTTAAATGAGTATGGTATTTTATCATTACAATTAGCAAAAGATCCAGAACCTAGCACATAGTTGTATGTATTGCTTAAATATGATTCATTAACTTTTTTAATAATTAAAGAATTAATAATCTGAGAGCCACCGGCATCGTAAACATACTTAATAAATGACTGATGATTATCAGCCCAAGAGTAGTCGCCATTTAATACGCTAATATTTGCCCCCGTTACAGATATTCTTGGATATTTTATTCTTATGTCTGTTGGTTTAATAATTATGCTTCCACTAGTAGCATTAGACTGAAAATTCCAAGAAACATCAATAACAGGATATTGATTATAACATAAATTATTTATATTTGAAAGATTTTTTAATAATCCAATCCCGGCATAAGGCTTAATAATCGCAAAATCATCCTTTATCCAAGACAGAAGACTGTTATACTGTAATGATCCGGCATATGGTATCTTAACCTTTAAAGTCTCTTGGTTTACAGACTCATATATGATATAGTCCTGAGGCGAGGATGATGGTCTTTTTATGCAAGGACAGAATCCAGATGGTCCAATAAAAAAAACATCAACAGTATTTAAATTAGTGTTAGAGTTGTAATTATTTATATAAGAATTATCTATTTCACTCCCGTTACATTCTGAGTTTGCAAAAATTTGAGAGCTAGTAACACACAAAACTCCAGTAACACTATGGGGAGCATCAGGTATGATTGCTTCACAGGCAACTCCTACTCTGCAAGAACTGTAAAATTTTACAGATGCGTCTACACTAACTTTATCATAAAAAGCTCCGTTAAAATATCTACCATTACCATCATATGTATCTGTAGCATATGAATCTGACGCAACATAAAAGTTATTTCTAAAGTCTCCCCAACCGTCTATTATATTAGTTTCAATATTAGATGGACTAGCATACCCTAATCCGCTTCCACTGGACCTAAAAGCAAATCCAATATCTTTAATTCCGGTACATACCAGTTGTAAATCTGAAGTAGGAGCAGATACAGACAGATCAAATAAGCTATTGGGATTGGGATCAAACAGTGGATTATTTGTTGTTTTAAAGTCTTTTATCTGACAGAAATCCCCATTTGAGTTACTTATTATTGGGGGCACTCCTGTTATATAATTAAATGTATTAACATTACTATTATTAATACCGCTTAATGCATGATATCTGTTTGGTTCTGTTTGAGCAGGGTAGTCTACAACTATCCAATTTTGAGTTATTTCTCTATATCTTAAAGGAAGAGAAAAACCAACAACAAGTCTGTGTCCCGATCCTGATGGTCTGTTGGCCCCATCTCCATATCCGCTTTGATAATCAGAGCAACTGGAACACGGTGGTTTTATGGCTGTCATAATAAAATGTGCTGGCCAAGCAAATCCACTTGTATAAGTGAATCCTGCTTCCGGACTTAGGTCGTTATATTTTGCCAATGTTTCAAGATATCCTGGATAATAAGGCGATGCGCCAGCGTCAAAAACTGAATTTAATTTAATAAGATATGTATTATTAAGGGGATTACCAGCATGCGAATACTTTGGCAGAGAAGTGTCAAATAAAAGGGTGTTAACATTAGGATCTGGCCACCCTGGGCCGTACAATGGAAGACTTGCCCCGGTCATTAATTCCCATTTGTTAGTAGACTGATTTCTACTAAAAGTATATGTGCCACTAAATATTGGATCATTTGGTATTTTAATTGTTATTTTAGTTGATAAGTACAGATCTTGAGTCATAAATTTCCTTTTATTCACATATTTTTGGAGTGTAATATCTTGTATATAAGCTTGCTACCATATTAATTAATGTGTCTGGTTGTATTTGACTATAGGTTGCTAAGAAAACAATAGTATCATCAATTCCATAAATATAATTATTGACAGGTAATGTTATATTAAACACTAGGCCATTATCGATTGCTGCATCGCAGGAATTAGCAGGATCCCATGGATTATCTATTATATTATTTATATTATCACAAGCAACAAAAGTTGGCAATACGGGAGTAGTATCTGTTGACGTTGGAGTTAGGGTTGGAGTAGGAGTTTTTGTTTGAGTTGCTGTTAGTGTTGTTGATGGAGTTAGCGTATTTGTGGCCGTTATTGTAACTGTTGGTGTTGCTGTGACTGTTGGCGTTGGTGTGAGTGTTGGCGTTGCTGTGGTTGTTGGCGTTGCTGTGACTGTTGGCGTTGCTGTGACTGTTGGCGTTGCTGTGACTGTTGGCGTTGCTGTGACTGTTGGAGTTACTGTGGTTGTTGGCGTTGCTGTGACTG